>WLWF01000239.1_pt1 | contig 54653 bp, 70 predicted proteins | sample 6718331 | NCBI WGS metagenome assembly WLWF01 (sample SAMN12718692, study PRJNA515312) | sponge metagenome | isolation source: marine sponge | host: Mycale hentscheli | place: New Zealand: South Island, Marlborough, Capsize Point | collected 2003-05-01 | reverse complement strand
TGCCACTCAAACAACTACGGGGAATGCTTCCAAAATGTTGTTTAAGGCATTTGATGACTATGTGGTTTTCGGTTGGTATCACATGAGGGAGTATTACCGAAACTCCAGTAACAGCTTTGAGGCTATCCTGTACGAAAACGACAGCTACGAGTACAGATACCGAGAGCTGGACATTATTCAACATGATGTATTAATCGGAGAGCAGAACACTAGCTCAGACCACAGCACTTATCGCTTCTACGACAAGAGCAACGCTTATCCAACGTGGGATTCTTGGGATTCCACTTTCACAAATCAAATAGAAATGGGGGGTGTTTATTCGGCTTCTTTTGCTAGTCAGTGCAATTCTAATGGTCTTTTTTCTACCTCTTGCAGCAACTACGATGCGGCCTATTTAACCCAGCAGTGTGACGCTAACACTTTGTATAGCTCTGAATGCACCGGATATGAGGCAGCGTACACAGCGCAGCAGTGCGCGGCAGATGCCAGTTATGATGTGTCTTGCTCTGGGTATTGGGACACTGTTCTTACTTCAAACGCTACCGATGAATACACTGACGTTGTGGATGGGGATGACGTAACTGATTATTACTTTGTTGATGACGATGATGACGGGGTAGATTACACAGACACTACAGACGCTACCACAATTGTTTCCTTGGGTTATGACGATAACGCGCTTGGTTATGACGAAGAAGATTTTTACGGTTATGACCTAGATGGTTACGATGAAGATAATACTGGGCAAGATACTGTTGTTGTTGTGGTTGATAACGATGTTTTTAATGGGGATGATTTTGGCTTTAGTGGTGATGATGGAATTGATGACCTACCTGTAATTGAGGTGGTGGAAGTTATTGAAGTTGAAGAGATAGAAGAGGTTTTTGAAGAAACCTATGTAGAAGTGTTTGAAGAAGTTATCGTAGAGGTTTTTGAGGAAGAGGTGTTTGAAGAAGTCTTTGAAGAGCCAATTGAAGTGGTAGAGATCATTGAAGAAGTTGAAGAAATTTTTGAAGAAGAAGTCTTTGAAGAACCCGAAGAAATTATTGAAATTGTGGAAATTATTGAAGAAGAAGTTATTGAAGAGCCAGAAGAAGTTATAGAGATTGTAGAAGCCGCTGAAACAGAAGAAATCATTGAAGAAGAGATTATTGAGGAAGTAGAAGAGGTAGCAGCAATAGTTGAGCCTACAGCCTCACCCCTTGATGTTACTGGGCTTGCTTTAAACATTGTAGCCCAGACTAGCGCTTTTGCCGCTCAAAGCTCTTTCAGCTCGCAAAGTACAATGGAATCCCAAAGCTCTTTTACCAGCTCTGAATCGGTGGATATGTCTTTTAACTATGGCGGTGTAGGCATTGTCAGCACTACTCAAAGCAATTTCACCGTTGACACTTTAGACATTAAATCTGAGCTACTACAAGTAACAGAACAAGCTGCCTCTACTGCGGTGGCAGAGATAGACGCGGTTTACGGTGATACAAGCAATGTACAGCTTGCCATGCAAGAAGTTAGGCGGGAAGAAGTACAACAAGAACAGACCCAGCAACAGGAGACTCAAGACCAGCAGCAACAACAGCAACAGGTTATCCAGCAGGTAGATACGGGCTTTTTTGATGTTCAGACCACAGAGCAAGAGGTTATTACGCAAACATCAAGTATTCAGGTTGAGGAAGCCGAGGAGTCTGAAGAGCTAGAAGCTACGCAGGATTTAGGCGATTCAGCCCAACAGATGCAGTTTGAGCAAGACTTTAACGATGCGTTAGGCGCAGGTCAGAGTGTTGGGCAGTTCCTAAGCCAGCAAGCTCCAGACTTTGGGCAATTTGATGTTGCTCCTCCTAGTGTAGAAGAGCAGCAAACTGTTCGTAGAGCAGAAAACGCTATACAAAATATGACTAGCGCAGAGATTGAACAAGCGCAAGAATCTCAGCTAGAAGGGATGCAGGATTCTGGTGGATTTGACGATCAGTCTTTAACCATTCTCCTGATGGGTAGGGTTGAAGGTGTAGAAGCGTACAATATAGACCTTATAGATCAACAGCAGTGGTATCAATCCAGAGAAATATACGGGGGCAATGCTCCTGTAGATGGTAACGTCAGAGCCTTGCAAGGACAGGGAGCGCAAAGGTTCCAAGATTTAGTGGGGCAGCAATATGACTGAAAAAACAGAATTAGAGTTTGGCGGAGCTACAATAAGCGGCAGCAAGATACTTCTCATAGTTCCTTTGTTGGGGGCGATAGGTGGGTCAATGTGGGGCGGCTTTGAAGTCTACCAGCGCTTGATTGATGCGGAGACTGCTATTACCCAGTATGTCAGTCCTGACTTTAGTAGTTATGACGAGGCTTTAGCAGTCCTAGAAACACGGCTTACAGACCAATCCAGAATTCTTGATACGGTCGAAGAATCCCTACGAAACGAAACCGCTGCTATGCAAGCCCAAAACCAGCGTATGTTGGCAAACATTAATGACCAAATAGACACCATAGAAGGCGATGTAAGGCAGTCTGAGAGCATTGCGCGAACGGCAGAAGATACAGTGGCAGAAACAACCCGCGAGCTTAGAGACGATGTGTATGCCTTAGAAGAGCGGGTAAACGATACACTTAGAGATGTGGATTCAGATCTTAGAGAAATGCGAGAAGATTTAGAAAATAGAATTCAACAAATTTTAGATAACCCTCTTAACGACAATCAATAGCTATGGATTATCAAACCATGTTTAACATCGCGATTGTAATTATTTCTTTTTTTGGGGGGTGGATGGTAAATCGTGTTTTTGCACTTCTAGATAAATTAGACGAAGATATCAAATCAGTCCCTGAAAAATACATTGCCAAGGACGATTATCGCGAGGACATTAGAGATATTAAAGACATGTTAGGTGCGATATTTAAGCGACTAGAAAACAAGGTGGATAAATAATGCCATTTGCCAATTTGCAGTTCAAACCGGGAGTCGTTAGGGACACTACTTCTTATACTAATGAGGGGGGTTGGTTTGACTCTAATAAAATCAGATTTAAATCAAATTTACCAGAAAAAATAGGAGGATGGGCTAAATATTCTACTAATAGTTTTTTAGGCATATGTAGATCTCTTTTTTCTTATATTGATTTATCCTCAACTAGATACATGGGCGTTGGTACGGGTTGGAAAATGTATGTAGAAAAAGGTGGTGTGTTTTACGACATAACCCCCATACGAGCAACTACCTCCGCAGGGGATGTTACTTTTGCCGCTACCAATGGGTCTTCTACCATTACTATTACAGATGCGACACATGGGGCAATATCGAATGATTTTGTAACTTTTTCTGGTGCTGTTTCTTTGGGAGGTAATATTACCGCTGCCGTACTTAACCAAGAATATCAGATAGTAAGTGTTCCTACTGTTAATACATATACGATTCAAGCAAGAGCAGCAGGTACTTCTATACAAAGCATTACTGTAGATGGTCAACTTGACCCTACCTTAGTCAACGCTAATTCCTCGGATACAGGGAATGGTGGCTCTAGCGTAGTGGGAACATACCAGATAAACACAGGATTAGCTGTGGCTGTAGGAGGAACAGGATGGGGGGCAGGTTCTTGGGGTGAGATTTCTTGGGGAGGTGGTACACCTTTAACGGCTGCTAATACATTAAGAATTTGGTCTCAAGATAATTTTGGAGAAGATTTGTTATTTGGTGTGCGTGACGGTGGGATTTTTTATTGGGACACAAGTGCAGATACTCTAGGAACAGACAGAGGAACTGCAATTTCGAGTTTGAGTGGGGCGCAAACCAGTACACCAACTGTAGCTAAACAAGTGATGTTAAGTGATAGAGATAGACACGTTATTTGTTTTGGTTGTGACGATGTGGACAGCAATGATGTTTCTACAGGGGTTTTAGATCCATTACTTATTAGGTTTAGTGACCAAGAAAGTGTAACTGTATGGACACCTGATAATTTAAATCCTACGACTAATCTAGCTTCTACTGCTGGTAGTTTAAGGTTAGGTGCAGGTACTCAATTTATTTGTGCAATAGAAACACGCGAACGTGTATTGGTTTTTACCGATGTTTCTGTACACGCCATGCAATATCTTGGTCCTCCTTTCACGTTTGGCATTGACCAGATTTCAGAAAACACTACCATAGCGGGTCCGTTAGCAGCTAAGGCTGTTGATGATATGGTGTTTTGGATGGGTGTTGAAGAATTTTATGTTTATAACGGCCAAGTGCAAAAACTACCTTGTGATGTACTCAGTTATGTTTTTAATGATTTTAACTACTCACAAATACAACAGGTAACGGCTGCTTTAAATTCTTCTTTTGGAGAGATATGGTGGTTTTACTGCCCTGCTGGGTCGACTAGTTTAAGTAGTTATGTTGTTTTTAATTACGAACAAAACATCTGGTATTACGGTACTCTTTCTCGTAGTGCATGGATGGACAGGGGAAAAAACACTTATCCTATTGCTGCAAGCACAGATGGGTATTTATACAACCATGAATTCGGCTTAGACGATGGTTCTACCAGCCCTGCCAGCGCCATAACCAGTTATATCGAGAGTAGTCAAATGGATATAGGTCAAGGTGAAAACTTTGTTTTTCTTACTAAATTGATACCCGATTTAACTTTTGACCAAAGCACTGATACAGATGCTACTGTGGATATGACGTTAAAAACTCGCAACTATCCTGGAGGGTCTTACTTACAAACAGACACAAGTGCGGTTACTAAAACAGCCAGCACTCCGGTTCAGCAGTTTACTAACCAAAAGAACATTCGTTTACGGGGTAGGTCTTTCGCATTGAAAGTTGAGTCAAACGTGACAGGGGTGCAATGGCGGTTAGGAACTCCCCGTGTAGAAATAATTGAGGATGGTAGAAGATGACCCGTAGAGTTGTACGGCCTTTATTTCCCCAAGCTCCTGCAGATTATAATTCTGCTTACATGGCTAGTGTTGTACAGGCATTTAGTGTCTTTTTAGAACAGGTACAAAATCCCGGAGATTTACGGGCAACGACCTTGACTTTAACGGATTTACAAACAAATGATCAGGGTTTGGCAATAGGGACGTTATTTCAAGTTGAAGGTGTTGTTCATGTTGCTTTAGCTAACATGTCTTATTTAGCAGGAAACTCAGCTACTGGAGCTGTGGGAAGTGTTACCGTTACTACAACGTAGTTGTCAGGGTTTTGGGAGCCTAGTATGATGCACACAGCGTTTTACAGGAAATCGCTAATCCTGCAAATAAAAATCATTCATTTTGTGAAAAAATGGTGCTAAAAATGCAGGGTATTTCTAATTTACATTACCAACCCCTCTCTGGAATTCAATTAACTCCCGCTATGCACAATGCCGCCAAAATTTTGGCGGATATGGGGCGTGAAGAAGATACTTATATAGTTCATGCTGCCGAGGGTGAAACTGTTATCCCTATGGAGGTAATGGAAGCCAACCCTAAAATGGCCGAAATGGTTTATGAACAACTCCGAGAAATGGGGTTAGATCCAGAGCGATACATTGTAGGTAATGAATTAAACAGCATCAACCCAGAAACAGGTATGCCTGAATTTTTTCTGAGTAAGCTGTGGAAAGGTATTAAAAAGGTTGCAAAAGTAGTATTGCCTATTGTGGCTACTGTCTTTTTAGCGAGTATGGGGGTTCCTGTTCCGGTAGCTAATGCTATTACCAGTGGTGCAAGCACCATGATACAAGGTGGTAGCTTTAAAGATGGCTTAAAATCTGCTGCTATTGGTTATGCAACGGGTGTAGTTGCACAAGGAGTTGCTACGGGAATAAACCAACCTGCTGGAACTTCGCTAGGGGAAAGAGCAAGTGCAGGATTCTCGTCAATGGGGGATGCTATTACTGCACCCCTGACGCCACAACCACAGGCATTCACTGCGGCTGCTGGCTCGGAAGCCGTTAGTGCTGCTGACCCAAGCGCAAGTGTTACGGGTGGGTTTACTGATCAACAATTAGTAGAGTTTGCTAATAGCCCAATGGGTCAAGCGGCAGCGCAAAGTGCGGGAACTCAAATGCCACCACCTGAACCTGTTTTTAGTATGTCGCAAGGACCGATGGGTGGTCCACCAACACAGTATACAGGGGCTGATATACCTGCCTTACGCGGCATAGCAACCACAGCAGGTGATTTTGTACCTACTCCCACTGGTGCGCCAGTCTCAGGTGTTACTGCTAAAGATCCTTATACCCCTCCCGAACCTGACGGATTTATGGATAAAGCCCGTAATTTTTATGATGAAAAGATTAGTCCAAGCCGATTCGATGTAGATGGTGTAACGCCTAAAGATGTTAGTCTTCTCAAACAATACGGTCCAATAGCAGGATTAGGTACGTTAGGTGTAGCCGCTATGGGTGGTTTTGAGGAAGAACCCATGGATTTTGGCGCACTAGAAGAAGAATTTGCCACAACAGGTGAAGACTTATTAGCACAACAACCCGAAAAATACGGCTATAACTATGCAGATTTTGTAGGGCGCAACCCTTACTTTCAACGTGGGGCTGGGTCACTTGCTCCTGGAGCTAATGTACCTCCTGTTTATGATTCGCCAGTGGTTGCAACCCCGAGTGTAGGTTTAACCAGTCCTGGAATTTTGGCTAACACACCTATGGCTCAGGCTTTTTATGCGAGAGCAGGTGGAGCAATTAACGGGGCAGGAACAGGAACTAGCGATAGCATACCAGCTATGTTAAGTGATGGAGAGTTTGTATTTACGGCCAAAGCCGTAAGGGGTGCAGGAGATGGCGATAGAATTAAAGGTGCAAGGGAAATGTACCGCACAATGAAGCGATTAGAAGGAGCAGCATAATGGCCTTACCTGACCAGTTCCAAACTCCCATGAGTAGGGTGACTAGCACTTTATACCAGCAGTATAAACAGGCTAACCCTCCCCGTCCGGGAGATCCAATGCCAATGGTGGGTCCAATACAAATGATCGCTGGTCAAGATGAAGGGTATCAAGAGTGGTTATCTCAAAACCCTATAGCTAATGCTCAAGCGATGGCTGCACAAGGAGTTACGGTTCCCACAAATATCCAACGGGATGTGTTTGCTCAGGCTAATAGACAAGGAATCTCAGGAACACAATTAGAATCTATGTTTGGTATGCCAGCAGGTACAGCAGCAGCTACCTCACAAGCATTGGGTATAGACATGGCTGGGCCGGACAGATTCGAACCAGAACCACCACCGCCACCAATACCAATACCACCTGAAAGAACAATGGCTGATCAACAGGGTCAACCAATACCACCACCACCTCCTATGCCACAACAGAGACAGGAAATGGTGGCTCAACAGATAGCCGACTCTGAAGCTCGTTCACGTGCAAATTATCCTGATAGACAACTACCAACGGGAATCGGCACATTGGGTCAAACGGGTCAACAGGGAAGGCCTCCTGAACAGTCAGACCCTGTTCCACCAACCTATTTCGATCCAGCTACCGGACAACCAATCAGTACACCACCACCACAGGTTCCCGGAGGCTTTGATCCCTCACAGTTCTCTCAAGAAGATGTTATGAGGGTTGTTAATGATATAAATTCTGGACAAAGAAGGGTGGGGGATGTGGCTCGACAGTATGGTGTGTCTCCTGCGTATGTTCAAAATAATTTAGATCAAATTAATCAACAAAGGTTACGGGAAATTCAACAAAACCCACCACAGCTTCAGGACAGGGTTCCAACTTTCAGGCGGGATGGAAACTATACTCAGGATCAAGTAGCCCAAGTTACACAAATGCTACAAGATGGGACGATGACGTTTGAAGAGGCATCTGACATTTATCGGGTTCCTGTAGAACAAATACAGCAAAATTTTGCTGAACTATCACAACAACCACCACCACCACAAACTCCCGGATATGAGACACTACCCGTCGAACCACCAATACCAACTCCGGTGACACCAACTCCGGTGACACCAACACCAACTCCCGGATATAGAACACTACCCGTCGAACCACCAATACCAACTCCGGTGACACCAACACCAACTCCGGTGACACCAACACCAACTCCGGTGACACCAACTCCGGTGACACCAACAGGTGGAGGTGGCGGGGGTAGTTTTACTCCAGGATTGGATGGTCTTACTATAGACATGGAAGGTGGCGCAGGAACATTGACAGGTGGCGAAGGAACTTTTACTCCAGAAATCGGAGGAGGTGGAACACCTACACTTCCAGATCCAAACGTCACTCCACCAACTGTTACTCCACCAACTGTTACTCCACCAACTGTTACTCCAGGAGGCGGAGGAACTCAAACTTTTGACACATCCACAATTGCAGGGTTGATTAGTAAATACAAAACAGCACCTGATCAAATTACAGAAGCCGACACCCGTAGTTTGATAGATATGGCTAAACAACAAAACATGGATACGTCTACTCTGGCTAACATGGCGGGGGTTAGCCAAGATTTTCTTACTCAAAACCTTGCAAACTTGGGGTACAGTGCAGATTATTTGCGTAGTACACCTACTACAAACCTCACTCCTGTCAACCCATCAGTAACTACTCCCACGGGTGCTACAACAACAATACAGCGCGAAGCACCAGCAATAGAAGCTAGAAAATTAGGCATAATAGATTTAGCTAAAACACTAGCCGAAAAAGAACCTGCTGGTGGATTACCTGCTTACCAAGTAGCGGGGCTATCTCCTTTAGAGAAAGAAGCCTACCGTATGGCACAGGCTAATAGGGGTGTGTATCAAAACGCCACACTAGCAGGGGCAGAAACATTAGGCCAAGTTAAAAGAGGATTACAAGATACCTACCGTGACAGAATACCTATAAGTGATTACGGCACAGAAAAATATTTAAGTGAATACGACCCGTTTGTTACTTCTGGCGTTGGCACAATGCTACAAGCAAGGAATCAAGCAGGTCAGGCAGGTCAATTTGGTCGAAATGCTGCTTTGGCGGGTATTGGCTCGTTGGGTGAAGGTCGTGCAAGAACAAGAGGTGCAGGTGACATTGGCTATGCCACAACTGCCAGAGGTATTAGAGAATTAGCAGGGACTACAGGTCAGTTTGATCCCGCAACAGGTACTTCCTCTTACATGAACCCATACGAAACTGCGGTTATTGACGCAGCAATGGGTGATTTAACCCGAGCCGGAGAGCAGCAAAAACAAGCCTTACGCGCAAGAGCTGTTCAAGCGGGGGCGTTTGGTGGTAATCGTGCCGCTTTAGCTGAGAGTGAATTAGATAGAAACCTCCTAGAGCAACAAGCTAAGACAGCAGCAGGGTTACGGGCACAAGGTTATGGGCAAGCCCAACAGAATGCTATGACAGCTTTTGAGAACGCACAGCAGCGTGGTCAACGCGCAGGGCAGCTAATAGGGGGTATGGGCACTCAAGCGGCACAGGTAGGCTTACAGGCAGGTAGGGGGTTAGGTGACTTTGCCAGTAGTATATCTACAATGGGTCAACAGGGTGCAGGAACACAGCTACAAGGTGCGAATACACTAGGCAATTTAGCTGGTCTTACAGGTAGGTTGGGTGAGTCGCGCAGTAAACTAGGGTTACAGGGTGTAGACCAGTATGGTAGAACCACACAAGACATTATTAAAATGGGTGATTTGGGTCGCCAGATTGGTATTAATCAGGGAGAGATGGGCAGGTTAGGCCAAGACATAAACATCCGCGACATCGCCAGTTTAGAAGCAGCAGGTCAGGCCGAACGTGCTGCAAACCAAAGAGCATTAGATGCAACACGAGCTACACGTATGCAAGACATACAAGAACCATACCAACGAGTAGGTTTTATGAGTGATGTGTTACGTGGCGCACCAAGTTCCCAAATGCAGATGACTAAAAGATATGACCAACAGCCAAGTGCTGCTGCTCAAGCTATTGGTGGCATAGGTAGTTTAGCGGCCACCGCAGCAGGGGCGAAAACAGCAGGAATAATCTAGGAGACTATTATGGTTAAGCGAGTGATTTTTGGCAGCAAGCCTAAAGACCCACCCAAGCCAGTGGAAGTAGAGTATATACAGGATCAAGGTGAGGTGTTTTTGCCTTATGAATACGAAGTTAAAACCCCTAAAGTGACTAAGGGTAAAATGTCTAAGGGCAAAGCGCGAGGTAAAGGCGCAATGCTTCGTGGTTTTTCTTTCTCTATTAGGTAAGGGTTATGTTTTCTCAAAAAATAATGGGACGAAAAATGTTTCAAGAGGGCGGTATGGCGACTCCTTCTGTGCCGTCTTCTGTAACTGGGGGAGGCATTGTGGAAGGACTTGGCCTAAACGAACCGGAAGCAATGCCTCCGATTCCCCCGCAAGATCAAGAAATGATTACCGAAGGTATGGCAGATATAGCGGGTAAGCTTGGTCAAGTAGATGCAGCAGAAGATACTGCAAGCTTGATAAATGCTATTCGCAGCGATAACCAACCACTGGATGCAAGGTATACAGAACTTGCTAATTACGTGGGAAGGAAAGACGCTACTGCTACACCGGAATCAGTTCTTACACTGGTGCAACCGACCTTTGAGTTAATGGAACAGGGTGGTGGCATGGGTATGTTGGGCAGTGATATGTTACAGGGTGCAGCTCCCATGGAGGAGTCTATGACTGCAACCATGACAGAATCCCCAATGGGCGATACAGCCACAATGACCGAAACCATGGAAACTCCAAACTTGTTCAATGGAGGAGGACTTGTAAAAAAGTCTAAAGCCCCTGTGTACAGGCAAAAAGGTAGCTCTCCACAGGGGGAAAACATCTATACGGGTAGTAATATTTACTCGGTTCAAAACACTGGTGATATTAATAATATTGCGGGAATTACTAATCCTTACTTTAGTGAAGCAGCCACACCACCACCAACCAGTCCTCTTACACAAACAGAGCAAATGCTAAATACCCAAGCCCAGATAGAGGCACAACAAGCGGCTATGCACCCTTCTAATGTGTATGCTAATCAAGGGTTAGGAAGTCAATCAGCATATTTGAGCAAAGTTTTATCGCAAAACCCCTATACCGAAGCTTCTGTTAGAGAAAGAATGACTCGAGGATTGAACGCACCTCAAACCGCAGAAGAAATAATGTCAAGCTCTCAACAATTAATAGAAGATTCAGACGTTCTTTCACCAACTCTAGATGTAGACGCAGAACAAAAAAGATTAGCAGCCATATTGAAGCCCAGTGCTACTCCAGTTCAAACTCCAGAAGAGTTGTTAAAGGCTGAAGAAGACTTTGTGGGTACAGTAGACAATCGCCCAGAGGCTTTGTTTGCTTTGGCTCAAGGTTTTAACGAGATGGCACAAACTCCCGGAAAATTCTTAGGTTCATTAGCAGCAGGGTCAGGTAAGGCGGCAGAGTTGTTAGCTCCTTTAGCTAGAGAACAGCAAATGTTTGACTTACAAAGAAAACAAAAGGCATTTGATCGTAACATCTTGTTAGCAGATAAGTTACGTGGTGAGGACAGAGAAATTGCTATTCAAGCTTTAGGGAATGTGCAAGCTGCAACAGCAGGAAATCAACAATTTATGCAACAGGTAGTTTCTGATTCTATACAAGAAGCAGCATTACAAGCTAGAAACGAACAAGAAAGAGAAGTAGACATCCGTGAAACAACAATGAGACTAGGATTAGATTGGGATACTGCTCAAATGGATGCAGTTAATAAATTGTTTGAAGATTATGGAATGCCTGAATATGATGGAATAGGTAGAGAATACCGTATGATTAGTGACCCAATTACAGGTCAACTTAAAAGGGTGTGGACAGGTTTTCAAAACGAAGATGGAACTCTTTACAATGCTCTGCCCAACAGGTTAAAGGCAACAGACCCTAGCTATGTGGCTCCACAAGGAGCAACAATTGATCAAGATGGAAATATTGATTTAAGTAATACTCGCCCTGTTCAGATTGTAGGGAATATGTCAGAACAAGATGTAGGTCAACTCAAACAAAGAATGTTTGCAAGACAAGGTGCAATAACTGAACTAGAAAACATGTTAAGAGAGGCTGTCCCAGAGTTGGGAACTGGTCCCAAGGCCGTACTTAAAACAATAGCTACTCACGGGTTGGGTACATTTGGTGCTGACTGGGCTAATTATTTTAGTAAAGAACAAGCAAAAGCTAGATTAGATACATGGGCAAGAAAATACATAGCTGCAAACGCATTAAGCGATAGATATGCGATGGGTGAGCAAGCAATACTTAATGATATTATTAGCCTTGAATCAAAGTTTTGGGAAAACCCTTCTGCACAAGCCCACCGACTACAAACCATTATGATAGGTATGCTAAATGATAATGAGTTTGATCAAGCCTTAATGGAAGGCAGAGCTCCAGGAAGAATAGAATACATGGCTGGTGGTACTAAGGCTGACCCATTAAATTACAGTAAAGAAAATATCCGTAGAACACTGGCACTTGCAGGTGAGCAAGGAACAGAAGGTACATGGTCAGTTAGAATGACCCCACAAGATGCAACTGTAGTTGATTTTGCTCAGCTTAAACCAGACGGAACCTTAGAAACATACGATGAGGTTATGTCAGCGTTTAATGCGGGTCAAAGGACCGGAGCTGATAAATATCAACAATTTGTTGAGAATGAAAACCCAGTGTTTGCCGATATTATTCTTAAACGACCAGAAGGAAGTGAGACTTCTGAACCCGAACTCCAACCATATGTGTATGCGGATTTACCTGTGTCTGGTCGAGGCAGAATACCAGACATGGGTGGTCGTACTTCCATACGTTTACAGACGCGTATTCCATAATGCCTCTTATTCCTCCTAAGCCTATTCCTTTACAACCTGAGCGTGGTGGTATTCAAAATCTCACTGCGGATATGGATAAATTAGTTGCCCCCGAAGAGCGCACTGTACCTCAAGTACAAACTCCAGATCTTTCTGTAAAAGCCCAAAAACGCGGGGGAGATTATGGTGTTGTGGCAGGAGCACAAGATGCTGTTGGTGGGTTGGTAAAAGGGTTGGCGTTGTTGCCTGACACAGCTTTAAATCTCGCGTTAAGAAAAGCAGAAAATATGCAAGGGTTAGAGCGCGGAACCTACACTAGAGATTATTTTGATCGGGTATTGCGTTCCGGTAGTTACGAAGAAGCAGAACCATTAGCGTTAGGTCTCCTTTCCATAGGGCGGGGAGAAGATTTAGGAACAGGCAGTGGCATAGGTAATGTAATAGAACGAACAACGGAGTTCGCTGCTTTGGCTATCCCTTTTGCAAGTGCTTTGAATTCAATGGCAAAAGCCAGCAAAGCCAGCAAAGCCGTGAGAGCGGGAGTAGGCGCAGACACAGGAACAGCTCAAATGTCTGCATTTGTTGGTCCTTCTCAAACTGTTGGGGGATTACCTCGTGCAGCAGTTAATCCAGTAACAGGTAAAGCTCAAGGTCAATTTGCAGCTACAACTGTTCCCGGAAAGCTAAAAGAAATGCTCCTGGCTCCTTACAGGGCTGCTCCTGGAACTTTTGGTGGGGCAGGTCGCACAGAAATAGGTTTTGGTGCGGCCAGTGGTCTAGGTGCAGGTATAGAACAAGAAGTGTACGGGACTTCCGGCCTAACAGGAGGATTAATTGCTCCGTTTGCTGCTCCGTTTGCAGCGGGAGCTGTTTCAAAATTATGGAACTCAAGTCCCAGTAGGTGGATAGCTAGTAAGGTTAAAGGGGGGACATCTGGTGTTGTCGATGATATGCGAGCTTCAAAAAGAATTGCAGAAGAGGGGACATCTGGTGTAGCAACAGAAAAGGCATCAGAAGCAGCAAGACAACAAGTCCAAGTATTGTTGAACAGGGCGAAAAATGACCCTAGATCTGTGGAAGCAATGAATGTCAATAAGCTCATTCAAGCAGAGTTTGGTCAATACTTTCCTGATGGGGTTGTACCTTTTTCAGTAGCCGAAGAGTTAAAGCACCCACTTACTACAAAAGTTTCTAGACAAGCTCTGGTCAGAGCTGGTGAAGAAGCAGTAGAAGCTGATACACAACGAGTTGACGAGATACTCGGAGTTATACAAAACTATTATGATGAAACCCTACCTCTCAAGATAGGATTGGGACCCCGAGAAGGTTCCGCAACAACTGTTATCAATGCGCTACGTGATGACGTAGACACTACAATCAGTGGTTTGAAAAATGAAGAAGGTGAGTTGATATCAGAGCTAGAAAACGTAGTTCCGGGATTCACTCAAGCAGACCGTTACAATACAGGAAGTTCTATCAGATTAGAAATAGAAAAAGCTAGACAATTTGCTCGTGACGCAGCAACAAAGAAAGCAGATGATCTTGGTATAAACAAAGATGATCAAGTGGGTGCTGCTGGAGACTTCCAAACATTTGCTAGGCAAGTATCAGATGAGTTTTTACCCGCAATGGGAGAAAAATCTATAACAGCAGGGATGCTACCCCAAACAGTAAGAACCATAATTACCAAAGGAAAAGATCCTACATTCCGGTTATCTTTCCAAGATTGGAAGAATGTACGAGAATCACTCACCTCGGAAATAAGTAGTTTATATAATGTGGGTGATTTAAACCGTGGGGGTAAATTAAAGGCTTTTGCAGATATGTGGGATAATTTTGCAAGTAAGACTTCACCTGCATTAGCGAGACCCTCACAAATCGGTGCTGCTAGGGGACAAGACGTTTTAGATTATGTTAATTGGTACAGAGCCAATGTAGCAGGACCATTTGAAAATAATATTGTTTTGACTGCTAGGCAAAGAGCAGGTGGTTCTAGAGAAATGCCGATTTACCAAACAGCCGAAGAAAATGTGGCTAATCAGTTTTTGAATAATGTTCAGGGAGTAAGAACATTTAAACAAATATTGGGCGAAGATACAGCAGCAATGGGTAACTTACAACGAGCATTCCTAGACAGAGCCAACAGATCTGTGGTCAATACAGACGGTACAGTAAATCAAACTAAATTAGGTAGCTTCATCGATGACAATGATCAAGTTATTTCGGAACTTGGTTTAACCTCTACTTTCGATGATTTTGCTCGAACTGAGCAACAATTAGCGGGCCGCATGGCAGAGCTTTCTCTAAGGTCGGATCAAATAGGACGTAATAAAGTTGTCAAATTGTTGAACCAACTAGAAGCAGACAACATTAGTCAAGACAAATTATTTACTGCTTTGTTAGATAGAACAGATACTTCGGCTATTTCTAGAGCTAGGCAAATGGCAGAAAGACAAGGTCAAGGAGATGCTTTTAGAAAAGTTATGATGGATAGTATAGAAAATAAAGTTTTCGCGGGTCGGGTTGATCAAGACAACTTTAGAACTAATCCTAGTGCGCTTAAAAAGTACATGGCAAACAACCGAAACCGTAGAATGATGGATGCTATTTTCGGTAAAGAACATACTGACAATATCCAATTGATAGCTGATTTTGCTGATAGAGTCAACATGGTGTTCCCAAAAGATAAAGACGGTTACCCCATAGTTGATGGTTTGAAAGGATCAGGCATAGACACTTTTATAGATAAAATAGAAAGTACAGTGGGTACGAGTATTCCGGGAGCATCTGCTAGATTTATAGGTGTGCAAGAAGGGAGATTAGGACCTCGGCAAGCTCTGGGTTATTTCGCTGCTAGAGCAGCAAATAGTGGGATGAGCGCACGTTATGAAGCTGTTTTAAATGAAGCTTTAACCAACCCTGCATTTGCTCGACAAATGATGAAACAAGCTGATAGAAACTTAATTCCGGATGGACAAGTAGCACTCCCATTAGCCGGACCGAGGTCTGCTGCTACAGATTTTTTCTTTCAGCGTGGGGTACCTGCCTCGGTTATTCTAGGAACTCAGCAATTGACTGGTGGATTAGATACACCCATAGAAACTGAAGAAGTAACAGAAGTCGTTGCTCCGGCTCCAACTCAAGCACAACCAGTGACCCCACAATTTCAGTACCCTGTTCCTCAAGACGACCCTAATCAAAACATGAGGCCCTTTACCTTAAATCCTCCCACGACAGGTTTGGCATCTTCACCAGCACCAGCACCAGCTCCTGCACCTCAAGGAATAGCAGCAACTCAACAACAGCAACCGACTGCTAACTTTGAAGAGTTATTTCCATTTGATTCTACAGGGCAAGCTATTCAACGACGCAGAAGCGGCATTGGTTCGTTAGTTTAGACTATCCATTCTTTATAGCCTTCTTTCATCACCCTTGCACTGATGTCTATTTTACTGCGTAGGGCTTGTAGGATTTTTTCGTCTATGGTGTCTTTAGCCACTATATCTACATAGGTAACCTTATTGGTCTGGCCTATGCGGTGCGCTCTATCTTCACTTTGTAGTCTTACTTCCAAGTCATAGCCATTGCTGTAATAGATAACTGTTTTGGCTTCGGTTAGTGTTAAACCATAGCCTCCTGTACGGGGTTGTCCCACAAAAAATCTAAGGGGTGAATTAGGGTCTTGAAACCTTTCCACAATGTTTTGCCTTTCTTCGGACTTAGTTTCACCATAGAACAGCTCTACGCTTTCTGGACCGTACTTTAAATCCCCTTCGGGGGTTTTAGCTGTGGCTATGGCTTGTTGTATCTCTAACAGGTTCTGAGTAAAGAAGCCCCATATAATCACCTTACCTTGAGTTTCTTCTAATGTAGCCATTAGCTCTTCTATCTTGCGTGACTTAACAGGGACAATAATGCCTTCTTCTGTTTTAGTGAACCCTGAGCAAAGTTGTTGTAAACGTAACAACTGGGTAAGAATGGTGGGGGCAGTGACCAGTTCCTTAGATTCAATAAAGGCCATTGCATTGTTTTTTAAATCTTCGTATATTTTCTTTTGTTCTTCGGTCAGCTCTACTTCACGTTTTATGTAGGTTTTATCTGGTAAGTCTAGACAATCTTCTTTGCGTACTCTGTAGCTAAATTGAGTAAGCAGCGTGTTAAGCTCTGTTAGGTTTTGATAACCCACAATGCTATGAAAACTATGTGTGCTAATTGTGCGTCTAACCATTTTGGCGTAACGATTTTGAAAACTCCAAAAAGAACTTTGGTTCAAACATTCTTCTTCTAAGAACTCACACTGTGAGTAAAGGTCAATAGGGCTTTTAGTCACAGGACTACCCGTTAGTATTCTACGGTAAGGCGCTAATTTTCTTAGCTTTGTTAGGTTCTTGGTACGGGCAGCTTTGGGAGACTTAATAGTTGTACTTTCATCTATAGCCAATAACGCATTACGACAACTTAAAAACTCTGTTGCTTTTTCGTAGCCACGTTTGGTACTTAATGCTTCTATGTTCATTAAGAAGATTTTAAGTTTGTGGTCTATTTTATCTAGTGTGCCTAATTCTTTTAGCTTTTTTTGAGTTTTATGTGGTGACCAAGAAACAACTACTGCTTCTACATGGGTGGGTAAGTGAGTTGGGATTTCTTTGAGTTCCCAGTTTCTGTACACACTCTTAGGAGCAACAATTAAAGCTGAATCAATTTTGCCTTGGTCATACAAGATACATACATTATCAATGAGTACTTTGGACTTACCCGTACCCATATCCATAAAATAGGCATAGTAGCTTTTATTACAAGAATGTTTGAGTGCCTCAAGCTGGTGTGCATAAGGCTCGTGTTTAAATTTATATCTCACAATGTCTCTTTCTTTGACAACTGTTTTGGTATTTGTACTTTACTATATAGTGCTAATATTAAAAAGTAATAATTAAATTTAACAGGATTCTATAATATACAATATACAATATATCCTCCAGACGAGGAGAATCGGGGACGCGCGCACAATATAGGATAAAAATATATTGGCTATATTTTTTTGTTTGTGCCTATAATACAAACCTTGCTATATACCCATGTGGAGAAAGACATGACGGTTTACATTGTACAAGAGCTACGTGGTAGAAATTTTTCTGACGCCACAAGCTTTGGCGACTGCGAGATACTACTACCCGCAGACATACAAACTTATTCAACTCTCCCTATTATCCGCAAGTTAAACGCACGTTTAGCTAATTTCTGCGATGATGATTATTTATTGTTGGCGGGTGACCCTGCCGCCATAGCTTTATCTGCATCGATAGCAGCAAGGCACAACAATAACCGATTTAAAATGCTCAAGTGGGATAGGCTTGATGAAAAGTATTATCCCCTGTATGCAGACGTCACAGGTAAAGGGGTACAAAATGAAGAGGTTTGAAAACGTATCAACAGAACTCGAAGGTTTAAGCACTGACGGGTTAAGTGAAGTAAGTAAATTAGCTTTACAGTTGAAGCAAGCACAAGAAAAGCTAGGTTTAGCAGAAGAACTTGCGAAAGACTGGAAACGTAAAGTTAGGGAACTAGCAGAAGAACTATTGCCAGAAGCTATGGCAGAACTCAATCTAAGTAAAATTGATTTAGAAGACGGTTCTAGTATTTCTGTAAGCAAGTATTACAGTGCTTCCATACCCAGAGAAAAACAAGAGGAAGCCTTTAACTGGTTAGTTGATAACGAACATGGTGACTTGATTAAAAACCAAGTGTCCGTCAGTTTTGTGCGAGGCGAAGAAACCAAGGCACAAAAGTTTGCCGCTGATTTAGCGGATAATGACTACGCAGTCAATACCCGTAAGTGGGTAGAACCTATGACATTAAAGGCGTGGTGTAAAGGTCAAACCGAAAAGGGAAAGTCAGTTCCAAATGACTTGTTTGGTTTGTATATCGGCAATAGAGCCAAAATTAAATGAGGTGACATATGTCAAAAGAGGTAACAGAAAAGGCAACGACTAGTGTAGCACTAGCCAGTCGTTTTAATGAATTACCAACCACGGGTTGGGAAGAGGTAGGCGCACAAGATTTAGCTGTGCCTTACATAAGGATTTTACAATCAGGTAGTCCTCAGCTTAAAAAGGCTGACGGTGCGTATATTCCAGAAGCTTCTGAGGGGGACATTTTTAACACAGTGCAGAACTGTATTTACGATGGTGAGAAAGGTATAGAAGTAATACCTGCTTATTATAATAGGCGCTATGTTGAATGGATTCCCCGAACTAACGATGGTGGTGGTTTTGTTGGTAGTCACCCATTAGACACACCGTTGTTACAAGAGTCTACCCCTAATGAAAAAGGGGTTCCAACATTACAAAATGGAAATGAGTTGGTAAACACCTCTAATTTCTATTGCTTGTTGGTTATAAACGGACAGGCAACCCCTGTTCTTATACCAATGTCCTCCAGTGGTATAAAGAAAGCAAAACAGTGGGTGTCCATGGCACATACTCAAACTTACCGCTCAGAAAATGGTTCCTTAGAGATACAACCATTGTTTAATAATGTGTACAAACTGTCGGCAATATCTGAGTCTAATTCTAATGGTAGCTGGATGAACTGGGCAGTTGAGCATGTTCGTGAGCTAGACATTGAAAACAGCTCTGAAGACAGCACTTGGTTTGATCTAGCGTTTGGCTTTGCCAAGTCTGTAGTGGCCGATGAAATTCGTTTGGTCGACACACCAGAAGAAACCCAAGATATTTCCGATAATGCAGTGATGTAGGTAATGGAATTATCCGAACAGTTTTACCTGCTCTTCAAGGGCAGTGATATAGCTTACGGTACATATGTTGTAAACGGAAGCAGAGACAGGGACGGTAAGAAGCAAGGGACTGCTAAGGTAATCCGTGAACCTCCTACCGCAGAGCTGTGGGAGCAGCATTTAAAGGGCGGCACTGGGTTGGGTATTATTCCTATTCGTAGCGATAATACCTGCCAGTGGGGTGCTATAGATATAGATGAATATGATGTTGACCATATTGCTTTGGTTAATGTAATTCGCTCCCATAAAATTCCCGCTATTGTTGGTAGAACAAAAAGCGGGGGAGCACACGTTTGGGTATTTTTAACTGAACCAGTAGAAGCAGCTGACATGCAACGTCGCATGACAGAGTTAGCTGCGGCTCTTGGTTTTGCAGGAAGTGAAATCTTTCCCAAGCAAACTACTATCTTGTTAGATAGAGGCGACACGGGCAACTTTTTAAACATGCCCTATCACTCTTCTAAGAACAGTACGCGCTATGCCTTTGATGACGAAGGTAAGGGTTTAACCGCTGAGCAGTTTATGGAGTATGTTCAGCCGTACATCACCAGTCCATCTAATTTTCATAAGCTAGATTTCAGCTTTGGAATAGAAAAAGAAGAGCATTTAGATAAGGGACCTCCTTGTTTACAGCATTTATGCGCTCAAGGTTTTGGGGAGGGTTCGCGTAACAATGCCCTATTTAATTTAGGTGTTTATGCTCGTCTTTATGACAATGAAAACTGGGAGACATTAGTTCAACGCTACAATATGGATTATTTGATTCCACCGTTAAGTCATCCGGAAGTCGGAACAATAATCAAGCAACTCAACAAAAAGGAGTATTTCTACAAGTGTGAAGACCAACCCATTAAACCGTTTTGTGATAAAGAAGTTTGCAAGACAAGAAAGTATGGAGTGGGTCAGGGAGCATTGGGTAGCGACCTAAGTAGCTTAACTAAAATAGACGGTGATCCACCCATTTGGATTTTAAATGTAGATGGTAACAGGGTTGAGTTATCTACCAATGGTTTGACCTCACAGGTACAGTTTCAGAAAGAGTGTGTGAGTCAAATAAATAAATTTCCTTTAACTGTTGCTCAAAAGGCTTGGCAGGTTAGAATACAAACCCTTTTAGATAAGCTCACTGTGGTAGAAGTTCCACCGGACGCTACGTTTAAAGGGGAGTTTGAAGAGCTGCTTTACTCCTTTTCTTCAGAAAGAGCTAAAGGTGAAGAAAGAGAGGACATACTACAGGGAATTGCTGTTTGGGTAGATGACCGTGTTTACTTTCAGATCAAAGATTTGAAGAAGCATTTAGCAGTGAATGACTTTAATCACTATACGTCAAATAAAATAACGCTTAGGTTGCAGGATTTAGGTGCAGAAAAAATGTTTTGGAGAGTAAGAAACAAGGGTGTACACGTTTGGTCTTTACCACAGAACTATTTCTCCGACACTGAAATAGAAATCCCGCTTCCCATTATACCTAGGGAAGAGATCCTTTAGTGAAGATTATACTCGGTCCTCCTGGAACAGGGAAAACAACCAAGTTACTTAGTTTAGTAGAAAGTTATTTAGAAAAAGGAGTAGAACCAGACAGAATAGGTTATTTCGCATTTACACGTAGAGCCGCAAACGAAGCTGTAGAAAGGGCTTGTTTGCGGTTCCATCTATCAAAGAAAGACCTCCCTTACTTTAGAACTCTTCACAGCTTGGCTTTTCTACAAGCGGGGCTGACACATAGTCAAATAATAACGGAGACCCAGTACCAAGAAATTGCCCAGTGGTTAAAGGTAGGAAACTTTTTTATTGAGCGTGGTGCTAATGAACAAGGACCATTTAAAGATTTTGGTTATGGTGATAAGTTCTTAGAGTTAATTAACATTTCCCGTATACTGCGCCAACCACTCAAACAGGTTTACAAAGACAGCACTGTTCCGCTCAAAACAGATTGGTCTAGGGTTGATTATGTAGACCGTGGTTTAACCCATTGGAAGAAGACTTTTGGTTTATTTGATTTCACCGATATGTTGGAGTATTTTATAAAGCATGAACTGTCACCTAAGTTTGAGGTGTTGTTTATAGATGAAGCCCAAGACCTTAGTCCTATCCAATGGGAAATGGTAAGGCAATTAGCTGACAACAGTAAGGAATGTTACATAGCAGGTGATGATGACCAAGCTATCTTCCGGTATGCAGGAGCAGATGTTAAACATTTTGTAGAGCTAAAAGGTAATGTAACCCTATTAGACAAAAGCTACCGTATACCTGCTAGTCACCATAGGCTTTCTACACAGGTTATAAAACGTATTGTGGGTAGGCGTGAAAAGATTTTTGCCCCAAAGGATGAAGAAGGGCAAATACACTGGCATAGTCACTCAGAAGAAGTAGATTTATCTGAAAATGATTGGTTATTGTTAAGCAGGACAACCCGTGGGGCGCGTCAAATTGAGGAAGAAGTAAGACGTAGGGGTCACTTGTATTCCTATAACAGTTCACAAAGTATAGATCATAATGTTTTAGAAGCAGTTAGGTTATGGGGATTACTGTTAAAAGGAGAGAGCATAACAGCTGAAAAAGTTAGATTAATCTATAAGCAGATGTTATCAAGAGTTCAAATTTCTTATGGTCAAAAAGCAATGCCGTTAGGGGAAGAGGGAAATTTTTATTCCCTCAATGATTTAAAAACAGACCACGGTTTACTACATAGTCTGCCGTGGGATCAAGGCTTGGGAAAGGTCAGTGAGTCAGATAAAAATTATATCAAGGCTTGTTTGCGTAAAGGCGAATCTTTAAATAAAGAGCCACGCATTAGGATTTCCACCATACACTCTGCAAAGGGAGCACAAGCCAGTAACGTGATGTTATTAACTGATGTTATGAAGAGACCGTATTCAATGTGGCGTAAAATAGATCACTTCGAAGAAGATGAAGCGCGAGTGTTTTATGTTGGTCTTACACGGGCACTTAAAGAGTTACACCTGATACACCCCATGTATAGTCAGGGTTACAGCCTACCTTACTAGCATTAAGATAAATTAATAGGCATACTATATAAAGTAGTTTATTCTCAAAGAAAGGAGAGCTAAATGTCAGGCACAATTGTTAGTACAGCTATTGCCCGTCCATTAAGGCCATACTATGAATGGATAGTAGAGCGCCACGAAATGTACCGTAAACGAGCATTGTGTGAACCCTACCCGTGGTCTAAAGACAACATTCTTAATAAATACAAATTCACTAACCCATTTAGAGAGAACGATGCAGTAACTATTTGGATGCGTGAAAGCTTCCGTCCCATATACGATGAAGAAGCAACATTACAAAACAATATAATCAACGCTGCTTTATTTAGAATGGTAGGCACAACTGAGTTTGCTGGTGACTTTTTACAGCATCACGGTTGGATAACTCCTCACAGGTTTGACCCCAAATCCATTAAGCACATAATACAAATCCGTTTAGCAAAGAAACAGAAATGCTTTACTGGTGCTTATATAGTTACCAACCAAGGTATCAAAGCTCCCAAAAGCCATGTGGTTATAGATAACTTTATCACCCCTTTATGGGAATCACTTAACCTTACCTTACCAGTGACTAATCCCCACACATTTAATTGTAAGCGCACACTTCATCACTCATTAAGCCAGTTTCGGGGGTTTGGTGGAGGTGGCTTTATGGCTTACGAGGTAGTTTGTGATGCTCTGCACACCCCTGCTTATGTGGAAAAACACGGGGGGTTTGTAGATATGACTAAATATTCTAATGACAGATACCGTTGGTCTAATGCAGGTCCGGGAGCAATACGCGGGTTAAACCGTATATTCGAGCTTCCTCATAAAGCCCGTATGTCTCAAAAAGAAGCCCTAGTGGGAATGAGACACATCATAGGCCACAAATACTTAGCACATGACATAGCTAAAGAAAAAGGCTACAAGCCAATAGAATTTAAACACATAGACATGCGTTGTATAGAACATAGTTTATGTGAATTTGACAAGTATATGCGCGTAAAAGAAAATCAAGGTAGGCCACGTTCTGTATGTAAATACAAAGTGGGAGTCGCTTACCCCATACGTCTAGGACCAGTTGAATGAAAATATTAATGACCATGTATCAAATACAGGACTACGGTGGGATTATTAACCACGTAGAAAACCTGACACAAGGCTTTAGGGAGGCAGGAGCTACTGTAGACATTGCTTTACTGTGCCCTAAAAAGAAAATAATTAACGTGCGTTCTAAACGTGACGATTGGCAAATCAACCCTAAAGGCACTGGGTATAGATATAACCAAGCCAGAGGGTGGACAGGTTTACCAAAAATCCCTTACTTAAACAAAATAACAAGGGACAGATTTAGGGAAAAAACCTTAGACTACGATGCCGTGATTTGGCATATCCCCGTACCCACGTTGAACAAAGATAACAAGGGGGTAAGTGAGTGGGTTGATTTATATCACCCAAGGGCCAAACACTTCGGCATTATACACGATGGTAACTTTCCCAACCTTTATCCTCATCTACATCACATAAAGGATTTATTCAGTGGGTTGATCTGTGTGCATGAGGCTGCTTACTACTCCACCATGAGAACAGGCATAGACATCCCCACTAAACTTATTGTAAACCCATTTGATTTAACCGAATGGCAAAAAGACCCAGAGGCTTACGCACCTTTAAATTGGGATGAGCGCAGTGGATTTGCTTCGGCACAAATATTCAAGGGGTGGAAGCATGTTGACCAGTTAATACGCGCAATACCAAGAATGCAGAATAACGAGAAAAAGATAGTGGGTGGTGCAGGTATTGAGTACCGCTATATGACCAGTTACGATAAATGCAAAGACAAGTACAAAGAGCCAGATGGTACACGTATTTGGGATAATGCTATTCGCTACAACATGGATTACGTGGGGGTAATTCCCACGCCTACTTTTTACCAATATATGAAAGCAGCCAAGCTTCAAATAGACCCTAGCTGGTCGGTAAAGTATTCACAGTTTGGCGCACACTTTAATCGCACAACAGTAGAAGCAATGATTTGTGGGGCTGTCCCCGTGGCAACCGACTTAGGGATGAATCGCAGTGGTATTTTTATAGCGGGAACTAATTACCTGCAATTAGAGTATGATTCACAACCTGCGAATTACGCACATTCCATAGATTACTGGCTAAGTCCTGACGCTAGAGCACAATGGCTAGACATAAGAATAAACAATATGGAAGATATTATTCCTAATTTCGGATTTGAGAAAGTAATTAACAATTATATGAAGTTTATATCCGAGGGAGATCTTGATTCTGGTTTTGATTTAGTCTCAAGAAAAAACATTTTTCATAGCCACGCAGGTTTTGGGCAGTTTGATGAGAATCAAAATAAAATAATTGATTACGAACAAAAACTAAAAGATAACAGCAAAAAGAATTTACTATTTTTTGGAATACGCGATGCAAACATTTAGTGTACGAGGACCAAGCGAAGGCCTCTTTAGAGTAGTGCAAGCCATAAGGGAAGTGGGTGTCAAAAAAGAAACTCGCAACGGTGCTGTACTAGAGTTCCCTTACCCTGTACTTATTGAATACAAAAAACCCGTAGAGAGGGTTTTGTTTTACCCCAATAGAGATGCCAACCCATTTTTTCATTTGATGGAAGGTTTATGGATGTTGGCAGGTAGAAACGATGTGGAGTTTGTTGATTACTACAATAGCCGCATACATGAATTTAGTGATGATGGGAGGGTGTTCCACGGTGCGTATGGTTTTAGGTGGCGACACCACTTTGACATAGATCAATTAGAGCGCGCAGCTAATCGATTGACAGATTACCCCAACGACAGGCGTACAGTGGTGGCAATGTGGGATGCTCATTCAGACTTGCGTACTACCAATGATTTCAAGGATGTACCTTGCAACACAGCTATCTATTTTAAGTTGTGTGATCAGACTAAAAAGCTAGACATGACAATTACTAACCGTAGTAATGATTTGATATGGGGAACATTTGGAGCCAATGCTGTACACATGAGTATGTTGCATGAATACATGGCTGCACGTATAGGAGGCAAGGTGGGTAGTTATTACCAGTTTAGTAATAACCTCCACGCTTATGAATCTGTGTTAGATAAGCTAGGTGAGTTTAACCCAGAATACGACCCATACCTGACATTAGGTGATGATGGGTTGTCCTACCAACCACCACGATTAGTTACTTATCCACAGTCTTTTGACCAAGAACTTCAACAGTGGTTTAGAACCCCAGACAAGTACACATATTCTAATGACTATTTGTTTAGAACATGCAGTATTGTTAGGGCAGCATGGAAAAAATACAAAGAAAATGACTTAAAAGGGGCGATAGCCTTTGCGGAGGAAATACATGACAGAGCGTGGCAAAAAGCCTGTACAGAGTGGTTGTGCAGAAGAAATGAAAAAAGGTTACATAAAAAGATCCTTTGAATTATTTGATGGGCTTGATTTAAGTCTACAGATGCAGAAAGTTTGCGAAGCTATGGAGTCAGACATAGAAACTCTTGTTGAAAAAGAAGACGACTATGGTGACAGTTGGAAAAGGCGAGGAGGTATAGGAGCATTCATGATGTTAGCCCGTAAGTGGGACAGAATTGAAAATGCTCTCATCGAAACACCAGATAAGCCTTACGATATTTTTAACGCCATGTTGAGTGATTTAAGGGATGATGGGATAATGGACGACATCCGTGATTTACGACGTTACTTACTGCTAGTTGAGTCTGAGGTGCTAGAGCTTGTCGAAAGAGATTGATAAAGAGGTTTTAGCAGAGTGTAAATGCGGTACGAAACGGAATATATCTTTCCGCGCACTAAAGAACAAGTGGCCTCATTGTTCTGTGTGCAGACAGCCCTTAACATTAAAGCCTAGTAAACCCTTACTGCCGGAGAGAAAGGATGCAGATTCCGTTAATTCAGCCACAGACTGAGTGGGTTATGCCCGATAGTTATCCTAACTTAGACGGGTATAAAGAAATAGCAATAGACTTAGAAACAAAAGACCCAAACTTAATGATAATGGGTTCAGGATGGGCTAGAAACGATGGGCATGTTATAGGGATTGCGGTAGCTGTAGAGGGACTTAGTTGGTACTTTCCCATACGACATGAGTTAGGTAGTAATTTTGATCCAACAATAACTTTTAATTGGTTGCGGGATGTTGTTTCCAAAGACAGAGATTATATTTTTCACAATGCTCCGTACGATGTTGGTTGGTTAAGAGCCGAAGGTATAGAAGTCAAAGGTCGTATAGTAGATACGATGGTTTGTGCTCCTTTAATAAATGAAAACCGTTTTTCTTATTCGCTTAACGCATTAAGCAGAGACTATTTACAAGAGTATAAATCCGAGAAAGGTTTGCGTGAAGCAGCAGAAACTTTTGGTGTTAATCCTAAGAGTGAGATGTATAAACTTCCTGCACAACATGTGGGACAGTATGCTGAACAAGATGCAAGTCTGACCTTACGCTTATGGCAACAATTCAAAGGGCTTATCGTAAAAGAAGATGTAGGCAGTGTTTTTGAATTAGAGACAAAAGTTTTAAGAGTCATCATAGATATGCGTGGTAAGGGAGTTTGTGTTGATTTAGATAGAGCTGAGCAGGTAAAACAAAAGTTAGAAAACCAAGAAAACAACATCTTAAAAGAAATAAAGTCTAAGTCTGGAGTTAATGTAGAGATATGGGCTGCTGATAGTGTAGCAAAGGTGTTTGATTCATTAGGGCTAACTTACAAGAAAACAGAAAAAACTCAAGCTCCTAGCTTCACTAAAAACTTTTTAAAAAATCATACTGACCCTGTAGCTCAGATGGTTGTTCAAGCCAGAGAACTTAATAAAGCTCGCACTACTTTTATAGACACAATATTAAAACATCAGGTAAGGGGTAGGATTCACGCGGAGTTACACCCGTTACGAAGTGAGCTTGGTGGGACTGTTACAGGTAGATTTAGCTACAGTAACCCCAACTTACAGCAGATACCCGCACGTCATGGAGAAATAGGACCAATGATTCGTAGTCTCTTCCTACCGGAAGAAGACTGTCAGTGGGGTGCTTTTGATTATAGTAGTCAAGAGCCGCGCATAGTTGTTCATTACGCCAAGCTAATGAATTTTAGAGGTGCAGAAGATTTTGCAGACCAATACCAAAAAGATCCCCGCACTGATTTTCATCAAATGGCGGCTGACATTGTAGGGGTTCCACGCAAACAGGCTAAGGACATTAACTTGGGTCTGTTCTATGGCATGGGTAGCAACAAACTAGCTGAGACACTAGGGTTGGAATTAGAAGAAGCAAAAGAACTCTTCGCGGTTTACCACAAAAAAGTCCCTTTCGTTAAGGAGCTGGCAGATTACACAGTTAATCGTGCATCCCGTAAAGGTGTAATAAGAACACTGCTTGGGCGTAAGTGCCGTTTTGATCAATGGGAACCAAGTAAGTACGGCATATGGAAGGCTCAGAGCTATCAGGAAGCGTTCAACGAACATGGTGCTGCTATTAAGCGCGCTTTTACTTACAAGGCTCTGAACAAGCTCGTACAGGGCAGTGCAGCCGATCAAACGAAAGCAGCTATGGTAGCACTGTGGGAAGAAGGCATAACACCGATGATACAGGTACATGATGAGTTAGATGTTTCAGTAGAGAGCGACAGCCAAATCAAACGTATTACTGAGCTTATGCAGGACTGTGTTGAGCTAGAAGTACCTTCTATCATTGATGCTGAGTTAGGACCCAACTGGGGAGAAGCTAAAACAACTTTTTCTGATAAGCCCAAGACAAGAGGGTTAAAGGATAATCACAGCGAGATGCTAACTTAATTGCTCCCTTGTTATCGTGTTGTTAGGCTTTGCTTTTATAAGGCAGGTAATTTACATGAATATATTTTTCTTAGATGAAAACCCACGCATTGCAGCTCAATCCTTATGTGACAAACACGTTGTCAAAATGGTTTTAGAAACAGCCCAGATGTGCTGCACAGCCATGCAACTAAACTTTGAACTGACCCCTTTACCGAGCACTTACAAGCCTGCGTTTGTCAACCACCCTATGACAAAATGGGTAGGTGAAACAGATGAGAACATGAACTGGGCTTTACTACACGGAATTTGTATAGGTGATGAATATACCTATCGTTATGGTAAAAAGCATAAGAGCCAGCAAGTGCTTCTAGACATTCAAGATCATTACTTTCCCATATTAAATGATCTTTTTTATTACAACAGATACGGAATTGAAATAAGCGAACCACCTTTATGTGTGCCTGATCACTGCACAGCAGGTCCGGGAGGGTACAGGATGAATTATGTGGATGTTTACAGGAAATATTACAACTTACACAAAAGCCATCTTTTTACATACACAAACAGAGATAAACCAGAATGGTTACAAAAATTGGATTAACAGCTTCCGCTTTTGATTTTCTCCACGTAGGGCATGTGGTCATGCTAGAAGATGCTAAAAAACATTGCGATCATTTAATTTGTTGTCTGCACGTAGACCCCTCAATAGAGAGGCCTGATAAAAATCCCCCTATGCAATCTTTAGTAGAGCGGTACATACAACTCAATGCCGTATGTCATGTAAATGAAATCATCCCCTACGAGAGAGAAAAAGACTTAATAGATATAATTCAAATTAAAAACCCAGACATAAGAATAATTGGTGAGGAATACATGTACAAAGAGTTCACAGGTAAGAGTCTTTGCACGTTGACTCACTATAACAAAAGATCTCACCGCTTTTCTAGCACCGAGATGAGAATAAGGATGAATAGAGCATGAAAGAAAACTTTGAGAAAGCACTAGCGATGGTGTTAAAACACGAAGGTGGTTTTGTAGACCATCCTCAAGATCCAGGAGGGGCAACCAACAAGGGAATAACTCTCACTACCTATGCAGATTTCATACATGAGGCTGTTGGTGCGGCCGAAGCTTCTTTAGTAACCGCAGATGATTTGAGAGACATCCATGACAGCGAAGTAGAAGAAATCTATAAGAAAAACTATTGGGACAAAGTCTGTGCTGATGAGTTACCCCATGGATTAGACATAGCCCTGTTTGACTTTGCTGTTAATTCCGGACCTGCCCGAGCGGTGAAAGAGCTACAGAAAATATTCTGGGAGTGTAAAACAGATGGAATCATGGGACCAAATACTTTGAAGTGTGTAAAAACAAGCATGGAACACAGGCGCAATGCAGACACCTCATCAGACCCAAACTCAACACTAGCTTTACTTACTAAAAACAGACAAAAGTTTTTAAGAACATTAAAACACTACGATCACTTTGGTAGGGGGTGGGAAAAAAGATGTGAGGAAACTAAAAAGGCAGCTAACCTCCTTTGTGAAAATATCCCACAGTAGGGCGCTATGCTCAACCGTGTTAGCATAAGCTTTTAAAGGTAGGTAATTATGGGAAAAGTAATAAAACTTAACAAGGAAATACCTAATGCCGATGACCCACCCTTACGTGTAGAAGTGCATGTCTGTGGCTTGTGTGGCAGCGAAAACTTTTGGTTATACAAGAAACCTATAAGCGAAGATTTTACCCTGCATGGCATTGCCTGTTCTGCCTGTGGGAACCAAGTACAAGGAACATGGCAACCTAACGAGGCATTACATTTATAACATAAGCTCAAAGAAAGGAGTTAAGTATGAAAACACCACAAGTCCCCCACGGGGTTATTGACATGCGGCTTGGTGAGGAAATAACCACACCATTAGGCATCCCACGTCACACTAACCCTTATGAAGATGAAAGCCTTACAGAAGGCGCACAAGACCACCGCTTCCTTGAAACATTAAGTCACTTTCATGGTAGTGAGCTACCGCCAGTCCGTCACTTTTGTGTGACCCCCGCACTAGGAGAGCTTATGCTTTCGGAGGGCGCACATTACTTCCGTGAATTTGGTGGTAATGGTAATGGGTGTCATTGGCTTTTTGATATTTTTGTAACAGAGGTTTTACCTTTATTTAAAAAACTACCCAACGAGGCTTTGTTGGCTTTAAACATTTTCGTTGATGATGGTAAGGCAATACTCCAAGCCGCAGGAGAAACCCCCGAGGCTGACTCGATACTAGAATTACCCCACCCAAAAGACGGACCTTATGTGGTATGGCAACGTAGGATTGGCTTTACCGACCTGTGTGACATGCACTTTAACCTGTGGATGTTTAGAGACGGACACGTGATAATTCCATCTGAATACTGATGGTAATTGCTATCGTGGTTTATATTTTGCTTGTTCTTTTACTATGGAGAAGATGATGAGTGAAGACAAAGAGTTTAAAGAAAAAACCCACGGGATAGATGTTTGGGAAGATGCAACCTACTTCTTGTACGATAAAGAAACAGGGGAGCCTCATGTGGATGAGGAAGGACAAGTCATTGTGTATAGGAAATCTGGCTACATCCAACACACCAAAGCAGATGGCATTGAAATTGATGAGTTAGAAAATGTACTTTATAGAGGCAGACGAAAAGGGGCACAGAAGGGGGACAAAAAATGGGTTTAACGTGTCATGAAATGTGTTTTGAAGTAAAAGACATGGATGTCTTAGTAGATGTGTGTCCAGCAGAACCGGACGTTGGCTCTTTCGGTAATGGAAAAGTGAGCATCAGTATACTTGATGTAGGGAAACTGGAATTCGATGCAGAAAAATTGGAGTACTACAATAAAAGTGTTATGAATGAACTCACCCCTCGCGAGATTGACGAAATCGTGAGGGACGTTTACTCACAGATGGAGGAAAATGCCCCATGAAGTCAAAAACCCCAGAAGATCTTTTACACTATCTCTCCGCGTTTAAAAGACCTAAAATCACTAAGACCGCTCAATTCGACAAGATGAGCAGAAGTAGATATTCTTATGCGTGTAAAATAGCGAAGGTAGTCGACGGAGATACAATAGATGTGGATATTGATTTAGGGTTAGATCAATGGGCACACAATCAGCGTGTGCGTCTTGTAGGAATCGATACTCCAGAATCACGCACCAGAGACAAGTTAGAGAAAACCTTTGGACAGTTAGCTGCGGGAACCGTAATGGATTTTTTTGAAGTAGCAGAGAAAAACGGTAGTCCTCTTCTTTTAAAAACAGCTAAGAAAGGAACAGGTAAATATGGAAGACTGCTTGGTGATTTCTACTCTGCAGCGCACAATGTTTCACTGTGTCAACACTTGTTGGACAACCATTGTGCAGTCGTTTACAACGCAGAAAATAAGGCGTTGGTCAAGGAACAACACCTCTCCAACCGTGAACAATTAAACTCCTACGTTATAGGCCAGAAGCATACTGTGGGAGAGTGGTCACCATATACTAATTATTGTTTTGCTCTTTACCATTCGCGCAAGTAGTATTATATACACTTATTAACATTAACCACAGAAGGGGTTATGCGAATGGCAGTATATACTGATGAAAAAGAAAAAATGATACATGATTATTGTGTGTCAACAACTAAGATGTTAGAGAAATTAACCGACGGCTTAACGGCTTCGGGAAATGTTACAGACACCCTATGGGAGCGAACAGAAAAGCTCCTAACTAACCAAGAAAAACTAGCAGAATCGCTACAACAACTCTCCAAAATACTTCTTGATGTGACAAAAGTTGTGGATTCCGATTTACATAAGTCTATAGATAGTGATCCCAATAAATGGTGGTCACAATGAGTCGTCTTAGTGAAAAAATAATAGAAGCTACTAAGGAATGCCCCGAACTGGAGTTTTTACTCAGTAGCAAACCACTAGAAGAATGTTCTGAGGAATGTCAAAACAAAATGCAAGAGTTATACCTGATGCCTTTTGATGATTTCCACCAACATTCCCTGGACATAATTACTCAACACAATCTTGGAGATGAGGACTGTAGCTAATGGAAAAAGAAAGTAATTACAAAGGTAAGAATGTTCGTATAGATGAAGAGAGTTATCAACGTCTACAAACCTTGTCCAAAGAAGAAGGCCGTAGCTTGAAAGAAGTATTAAGACGAGCCATAGAAAACTATTGGAACCAGTCATGAAACCACATCCCTTAGTCCATACTTTTAGAACCCTAGATGAAAAACCAGATTTAGCTAAGGCACAAGAGCTAGTGGGTGGAAACGTAGAGATTATTGAAATCCCCATGCACCACCCAGAAGCTAAATATGATTACATTCAAATACTGGTTAATGAGGAAGCACTTCTCCTCCCCGACATGGAATACAACCCAGTCGCAACGGAGTTGGTTTTAAGCAAGACAAAAACATTGGTCGACCCAAGAGGTGTTTTGGGTCCGGCCATCATTTTGTCTGGTGAGGCGCGTTGGACGTAGCTTATTTCTTTTTCTTCTTAGCTAAGTATTTGTTCAAGCGTTCTTTATAACCACCCATGAAATGATCGGAGATGGCCTCTGTTTTTTCTTCCATGAAGTCTCGTTTTTTCAATTCAGCGGGAGGATCTACAAAGTCATCTCCGTTATTGGCAAAGTAGATTAAGCTTTGGCTAATGCTTGGTCCGTAGCAAAGGCGGGGAACACGGGAGACAATATCACTCCCAGAAACCACAGACAACTGACCATTTAGATTCATGGCTCTTTTAAACCCTTTGAAAAAAGTGTTCGGTTTTCCAAACGTAACCAAACTGAGTTGAGGGTGGCTTTTATAGAGCTTTGCTGCACTTAGCTCAGCTAAGGCTCCTCCCAAACTATGTCCACAAATGAGCAGGTTTTTCTCTTTATCAATATGTTTTTTGATTTTTCCCCAAATGGAAGCATGAGCAGCCACAAAACCACCATGACACAACCTACCCGCATATGGCACAGGAATTGCACTCAGGTTAAAAAGCCAGTCTCTAAGTTGTTGGGTTCCTCTAAAGGCAATGATGTCTAGTTTTTCAGTTTTCATCACAAACGCTGTAGTAGAGGTAAGTTTAGACTCTACTTTAATTCCTTTTGGGATTTCTTCTTCGTATGCAAGATTCGCGTATTTACAGCCTGTCTCTAATAAGAGCCTGTCGAGGTTTGACATGTGGTTCCCCTTTTTGTTAATCAGTTGTTGCTCTGTGTTTATCGCCTTGGTACGCTACTATTGTAGTATAAAAACAGTAATTTCATAAACCGTAGAAAGGGTCAATGTTATGGCTAAAGATTATTCACATTGTAAACTTATCCACAGGCAAGCTGTTCAAGCCGCCCAACAAGCCAGCGAAGAAAAGGCTGTTGAGGTAGGTGACAACTGGTGGCCTTGTGGATTTGCGTGGGTTAGGGTTTCACCTGCCACGCAAGATTTTGGTAGGTACTTAAAGAAAGCGGGTGTTGTTGACGGTACTGCCTTTGGTGGGGGTTATCAAGTTTGGAACCCATCAGGAAACAGTACGCAGAACATGTATGTCAAGGAGGCCGGAGCGAGGGCTTACGCAGATGTGCTATGTCGCAACAACATTAAATGCACTGTTGAATCGAGGATGGACTAATGGTAGATAATGTTAAAAAAGAGTCGCCAGACACGGCTATACCGTGGGGGGAAGATTTCACCTGCGTTATTTGCAAAAGAGAAATAGAAGGGGAGTGGGGTAATAACCCTTGGCCTCTTGCTAAGGAGGGTGAGTGCTGCAATGTTTGTAACACGGCTGTCGTAGCACACAGGCTTCAAAGCGCTATGAAACGATAACCCGAGCCAACGTAGGTCTCCCGTGTACCTACGCTCCAAAGCCACGTCGGGCGGTGCGTGTGGCTCAAAACCGCCCACTTTATTCGTTGCAAGGATTTACGATGAAAGGCTATGTGGGTTTCGCAGTGGTAAACAGGAGGGATGAGAGTGGTGAATTTGGTATCCCTTTGGCAGTTGGCTATAACAAGGTTGAGGTTTTAGGCAAGGTCTTTGCAAGACTGCAACTGCACACAGACCCTTTGCGGGTTAACTCTAGCGATGTAGAAATCGCTGTGCGCGAGCAAGACTTAGAGCTTTTGCCCATAGAAACTTTTGAAGAATTCTATGAAGAACACTTAATTCCTTTCCTAAAAACAATTCAATTCAGGTGGAATCACAAATAGGAGTATGTATGGCAACATGTGACGCTTGCAAAAAAGAAGTACACCCTAACGATTTACAACTGGCACACGAGTTTATTGTACATGCCCTCTGGCCCAAACAAGAAGAGCCAGAAATAGACCACGAAAAGTGGGTCTGCCCAGAGTGTGATTCCGATGCAAACATGATCATTCATTTGCAACCCAAAGGATAAATTATTACTATGAGCATGCTTTTTTCTAAAGGTTGTCCACCTCTAATGCTCCTGAGGGTAGTCGTTTACCCTTTTTCTACTACCCTTGGGAGTATTTCTAAATGACTGTAAAAACCTATAACAACGGAATCTATACTGTCCGTTACGAACTCACAGAAGAATCTCCTAGTAAGCTGCGTTGGAAGCACATAAAGATACTACCTTATGAGCTACCTGCTAACACTCCCCTAGAAGTAGTCAACACCCTAAAGTCTGAGATAAAACTCCACGAATTAAAGAGTCATTGGCAATGAAGTTGCAAGTCACAATAGAGTTTTCCCCCGAAGAAAAAGAAGAAGATTTAAAAAACCATATAGATGAAGCACTACGTGAACTCATATGGGAGGTGGCGCAGGAAGTGTTAGATCACAACAAGGAAATGGAGTCAATACATCAACGTGAAAATGATGACTATTAATATTGAACCTTCTCTATGCCCTCTTATTTTTACCCCTAGCCCTAACCCTACTTAGTTTTCCTTTTGCTCTACAGGGGCTTACAGGCAGCTCTGTTTTTAAAAATTAGCCTGAAAACAAAGGTTTAGGCACAAAAAAGCCGTCTTGTTACAGACGGCTATAGTTTGCTACTCGTAGTGCGGTGTTTCCTCTGGGTAGTCTTGACCCTTGTGGTTTTCTACCATACAGCGTACATCTTCATCACCCCAGTGCCCACCCGTCATGAGGTAGCGGTCATCACCTTCCCCATTTGGGTCTGCACCATCATGAGGGCCAAACCCCATTTGGTTGATTGCAATGTCTACTCCGGCTGTATTGCCTTTGGCTATAGCCTCACGTATTTGCTCAGCTGTGTGTTTAGCTTGGTCTTCGTTTTCACACTTGGCTACAGTCCATTGGTACTCACCGTAACTATAAAACCAACCTCCTTCTTCGGGTCCACCATACGCCCGACCACATTTGTATATGTTCACGTAAAAAGTCATATAAACCACCCCGTCCATACGCTAAGGCACAAGTAGATTCCTATGCCTATTATTAAAAGAAAAGCCAAAAACTCTTTAGCTATGTTTTTCATACAACCCTCTCTTTGGTTGAGTGTTATTGCTTACTACAAATGTAGTATGGCACATAAGAGCGTCGCACACCAAGCACTACAAATGTATTTAATGAACCACCCTAATGACTCTTAGGGTGGGCTTCATCACAAATTAAATCAATGTATTTGTGGAGCTTTGCGTCCAAAAACTTCTCTAAAAACAAAAACATAGGACCACAAAACTCAGTTGTCCACTTATCACCTATTACCTTCCTGTTTTGCGCCAAGACTATAATTAAATGATTAGGGGGTAGATCAGACACTGTGTATGGCTTGTTAGGATTCAACTGCGGCCACATGAGTCGGTAACGCCACTCAATGTCTAGGTGGGAATGTTCATCCTGCTCCATTTTACCCTCACTTAACGCGCAAAATGTTTCGGGGGTTTCATGCAAACCCTTTGTTAGCCACTCCGCAAAATACGCTGCTGCACCCTCGGGGTCATTGTCCCAATGTACATAGACATTTCGCGGGGAGAAGTTTTCAAAAATATACATGCCTCTTGTTGCCATACTACAACTCCTTAATGATTAATCGTTAATTGTAAAAACCCAAAAATGAGTGTGACCTATGTGTAACTCGTAAATAGCTGGTACGACCTTATACATATAATTATGTGACTTTGGCACATATTGGACCACGCGCCTAAAAGGACCAACATTTTTATATGAGGTTACTGCCCATAGATCCGGGAAACCCCACCCCTCAGGGTGTGCGTTACTTGCGGAAAATTCAGGGTGATATTGACTGGGCGATACGTCGCTGTAAATATAAAGATCGCCACATTTACCGTTGTAAAACGATTCGTGTATTACCTGTTGTTTTGTGAGTTTACCCATGTGATAACTCCAAAGAAATTAAGATTAAAATGGTATTACTACAAATGTAGTATGGCGCGGGGATTACCCAAGAGCAAAATAACTTAACAAATAAGGGAAAACGGACCAAGTGAAAGAAGGGCAAAAAAGAGGGGCATTGCTGCCCCCCAACTCACACGGGTATTGTTACTGGTGATCTTTTACATGGTTATTGATTACGTTAGTTAATTTGGCATTAGATTCAGCCAAAAGCTTAGATACCGTTGTGGCATACACTAAATCTGGTGTACCTGCGTTGAACTCTTTTTGTAGCTGGTCTATTACAAGTTGGCTGAGTTCGCCAACGTAATTTTCTAGGGTTAGTTTAGGCATGATTTAGATTTCCGTGTTATTTAAGATTAAAATTGTGTTACTACAAATGTAGTATGGGGGTACGATTATCCCAACACCACAAAAGTTTGCTATATAGGGGAGTTTTTAAAAAGTTGTGAATTAATTTTCAACCAATTCATAATATACAATATCACACTATCTTAATATCTTTCATAATTATCAATAGGTTACTCACAATGGACTCATCAAATGTATATTATACTGATCAATTATTATACAAGAGTCGGGGACGCGCGAGCACATTACTCCGTAAAAAAGTTTTTGTAACTTTTCAAAAATGGGTCTATATAGTAAAGTTAATTTCATGCCATTAGCTAAAAGAACGCACAAACCAAAACTTGAAGTCGTAGCTAACCCCCGCACTGAAAAAAAGATCACACCTAAACAAGAAGAATTTGTAAGGATTTACTGTTGTGAGGACGTAAGCCAAACTGAAGCAGCGGTACGGGCTGGATACTCCAAGAAATCAGCACACGCCATAGCGTCACAGCTACTTAATGGATCACACTATCCGCACGTTGTTGTTAGGGTGCATGAGGTAAAACAAGAGTTAGCCCAAAAATACGAGGTTAGCTTTGAAAGCCATGTAAGAAAACTAGCTGAAATTAGAGACCTAGCTATGAATGAAGGATCTTATGCTGCTGCCGTAGCTGCCGAGAAAAACAGAGGACAAGCTGCTGGACTATACATTGAGCGTAAAGAAATCCTACATGGAAAGATTGACTCAATGAGCAAAGAAGAAGTATGGAAAGAGATCCAGAAACTACACGATGAATACCCTGCCTTGGCTGCGGTTGGTGAGGGGAACGTGCTTATTGAGGGCGAGGTTGAAGAAGCCGGAAAGTAAATTATGGCAACAACTCCGTGATGGTACAAAGCATTGTGACGTGTTTTGGACAAGGTTAGAGTCATGGGCTACTCCTGGAATACCAGACTGTCATGGCATCGTTGACGGATTCCCCTTTTGGTTAGAACTCAAGCTTCACAGCTTAAAGTCCCTTAAATATGTAAACCTCAGCCCACATCAAATAGCGTGGCAAATAAGATATAGTGGGAAATCAGGGTGTGTCTTAAACCTTGTTGGTCATCCTTCCTCTAACTCTATAAATATATTTAGAGGAGAGAGGGCAATGGACATTGGACCAACAAGAGATAGGAAAGAAGAGTTGACCCCTGACTGGGAGTCAGTTAAGCCTTATGATTGGGAGGGGATGCTAGACTTTATTCTTTCGCAGAAGAAGAAGAAGAAGAAATAATCGTCTCTAGTCTACTCACCTCGGCTCTTGTCTATTCACCTCTGCTCATGTCCAATCGTTTCACGTGAAACATGATCGTTATAGATCTTTGCCGATCGTCAATGGACAGGCATAAAAAATCCCCCGCGAGGGGGGATTAGCTTAGGGGTACTGATTAATAAAAACTACTTGATTTTGACTACTGGTGTAACAACTAACTCCACTAAAGGCTTGCCGAAAAAGGCATGCTTTTTGTGAATGGTGTTGCTACCTGACAACAACATGCAAAGAGTATTTCCAGTCTTTACATTACCAGTTGTGATTTTTCCACCGGACGCCTTGATTGCCGTAGCAATAACTCCAAGGTTAAAGCTTGCGTCCTTGCCACCAACTGTTGCAAGATCCATTTTCTTGTAGGCTTTGCTTTTGTTGGTTGCGATGGTGGATTTTTGTACACCAAAAACAGGACATTGCAGTTGGTGACCGCGAGTCCCTGTATTGGTACAGAACATACCTGACTCATGCTTAACCCAATTGCTTGGATTAATGCCTAATGAATTAAAAAACTCAGTAGGCCGCACAGTTATATTGGCCAGACTACCCGCAGCATTGTTAGTAGCGAAATCCAAAATGCTACTGCCTGTTGCCCAACCAGATTTAGGAAGTGTGTAAACAGCACCAGGATTCAGGTTTGCTATTTTCACGGTAGTGCCAGAAGTTTTTACAGATTTTGGCGTTGCTGTGTTGTTTGATTTAACCATTGATAAAGTCCCATGCTTAGTACCCCTAAGCATTAGTTCATTATACACATACCACATCTTAACACAAGTACTGACTTCCATTTTGCAGACCGTCAATTTCCTACCTCGAGAGGGGATCCCTACGCGGAGAAGAAAAGACTAGAGTCTATGCAGTATGGGTATATATACTCATATACATAGTATAATCTAGTCATCTCGTCTCATCTCGTCTCATCTCGTCTCGTCTCTTTTAGCTGATCCTGGCTGAAAACATCTTGTGCTAACTCTTCGCTACTCGCTGCCGTAATGTATGGGCATGCTTATATTAATTGCTTTTTATATATTACTGGTTTTGATACTGTATAAATAACCAGTGCTTTTGTTACAATTTAACACAATTTAACACCAATATTACTTGTGTTAATAAGTGTTAAATGCTTTAATTACCTTGCTTTGTAAATAAACACACGGGTAAATATTATGCAAAAAGGTAAAAATACAGTTAAGGCTAACACTGTTAAAACAGTTAGCAATGGCATAGCTAACCTAAATGCAGGTGCTATTTATACAGCACCTGCTAGCGGTTGGTGTACTGGTGCAAGTGTAGCGCAATTTGCTGCTAAACATGCTGCGGGCAGCCTAGCCAATATTATTGTGCAGCCCACTGCTTACTTTATTAGTTTAGGCATTACACCTGCTAACTGGGTAAAGCATGCAAGTGGCATGTTTTGTACCAACACTGGTACGCGCGGCCACCAATTGCAGTGCTACCTGCAAGGTGTACAGGCCAACACTATTGCAACCAATAAGCGCAAGGCATTTAAAACAATGCAGCTTGCAACTATTGGCGGCAATGGTGCAAGTAATAACCTTGGCGTAATAGCCAAGGCAGTTACCGCCAGTGGTGGTAAAATTATAACGGGTAACATTGCAAGTGGTAATACACTTTGTATGTTGCTAAGCGGTACTAATAGCGCAACCAAAAAGCATGCGTTTTTTGGCAAGCCATTAGTGCAATTGGTAGTTAAACCTGCTGTTACTATTAAGTAACAGCTAACTTAAACATTTACAAAGCAGCCTGCTAGGTTTACATAACTAGCAGGTTTTTTGTTGCCTGTAATAAACTAATAAAAGGTACTTGGCACCTTTTTAAAGTGCCACTTGTAACACTTTAGCCGCGCACCCCCCCTGAGACATAATAGCCATACCCGTAGGGTGTGGTCTATAGTGATTGCCACGAATCTACAGGTAGGTAAAAATTATTAAATACCTACCCCCCTAAAACACTGACTATTGGTTAGGTTCATTGTCCTAAAAAAATTTTCGATATATTATGAGAATATGAGCACTGATCAATTATTGACCATCCCAGAAGAGCGGCTAAAGAATTATGCTGCTTTGTTAGAAAGAGCTAACTCAATAAAGGCGTCTGCAAAGGCTCGCACAGGGTTTATGGACTTTGTGCAGTTGGCGTGGCCTGAGTTTATAAATGGTTACCACCATAAGATAATGGCAGATAAGTTTGACAGATTGGCAAAGGGTGAGATAAAGCGGTTGATTATTAATATGCCGCCCCGCCATACTAAAAGTGAGTTTGCCAGTTATATGTTACCCGCATGGATGATGGGGCGTGACCCTAAGTTGAAGATAATGCAGACAACGCACACAGCGGAGTTGGCGTTTAGATTTGGCCGTAAGGTGCGTAACCTTATGAACAGTGATGAATACAAACGTATATTTGAGAATGTTACGTTGCGAGCCGATAGCCAAGCTGCCGGACGTTGGGAGACCAGTGGTGGTGGTGAATATTTTGCGGCAGGTGTGGGTGGTGCAGTAACGGGGCGCGGTGCGGATTTGCTAATAATAGATGACCCCCACAGTGAGCAAGATGCCCTAAGCCCAAGTGCATTAGAAAATGCCTACGAGTGGTATACAAGTGGACCCCGCCAACGGCTCCAACCCGGAGGCAGTATAGTAATAGTAATGACTCGCTGGGCAGATAATGATTTAACAGGCAAGTTGATAAAACAACAAGGCCGCGATATCTTAGCGGACAAATGGGAAATAGTAGAGTTCCCTGCTTTAATGCCAGATGATAAACCCATGTGGCCGGAGTTTTGGAACAAGTCTGATTTGTTAGCTGTAAAGGGTAGTTTGACCGTAGGCAAGTGGGAAGCCCAGTGGCAACAGAACCCAACCAGTGAAATAAGTGCAATTTTAAAACGTGAGTGGTGGCAAAAGTGGGAAGCCCCTTCTATACCAGAATTAGTCTACATAATGCAGAGTTATGACACAGCGTTTAGTAAAAGAGAGTCTGCCGACTACAGTGCTATAACAACATGGGGTGTTTTTTATCCTACGGAAGACAGCCCCCCAAACATTATTCTAGTGGATGCAAAGCGTGGAAGATGGGATTTTCCGGAGTTAAGACGCATAGCAATGGAAGAGTTTAGATATTGGGACCCAGAGATGGTGTTAATAGAAGCAAAGGCAAGTGGTATGCCGCTAACACAAGAGTTACGCAACATGGGTATACCAGTGACAAATTACACTCCAAGCCGAGGTAACGACAAACACAGCAGGGTTAATTCCATTGCCCCATTATTTGAAAGTGGGTTAGTATGGTCGCCGGATACGAGGTGGGCAGAAGAGGTAGTAGAAGAGTGTGGAGCTTTTCCTGCCGGAGAGCACGATGATTACGTAGACACCGTAACTCAAGCATTGCGTCGTTTCAGAGAAGGCGGCTTTATTACCCACCCCGAAGATTACGAAGACGAAACTCCCGTCAATAAAGAGCGAGTATACTACTAATGGCAGAAAATACTTTTCGACCAAGTAACGTAGACCGTGGTTTGGTGCAAGCCCCGTTGGGCGGTTTGACTGAGGAAGAAGTAGGGTTTGCAATTTCCGAAGACGAATTGAAGGCTGGTCAAGGCGACGAAGAAACCACGGTAGTAGTAGAGACCGAAGAAGAAATAACGCAGGAAGAAATAGAAGAACCCGTTGCCCCTGTAGAGTTTTTCGGTAACTTGGTTTCCGGATTAGAACAACAAACTTTAGATAAAATAAAATCTAATGTCCTAAGTAATGTCGAAGAAGACAAGAGTAGCCGCAGTGAGTGGTCTGAAGCCTACACCAAAGGCCTCAAGTTACTAGGCTTGCGTTACGAAAACAAAACCCAACCGTTCATAGGTGCTACGGGTGTTACTCACCCCTTGTTGAATGAGGCGGTTACACAATTTCAAAGCGGTGCTTACAAAGAACTTTTGCCCAGTAGTGGTCCGGTTCATGCACAGATAGTAGGCAAAGCCACCCCCGAAACAGAAAAACAGGCCAGACGTGTACAAGAGTACATGAACTACCAGATTATGTATGGTATGGAAGAATACGAAGCAGAATTCGACCAGATGCTGTATTTCCTAGGGTTGGCGGGTAGTGCGTTCAAAAAAGTTTACTACGATGATATCTTACAAAAACCAGTAAGTAAGTTTATTGAGGCCCGAGATGTGCTAGTGCCTTATTCTGCTACAGATGTTAGATCAGCAGAACGCCTGACTCATATTCTAAAAATGTCGCGGAATGAGTTACGCAAAATGCAACTCAATGGTTTTTATGAAGACGTCGATATAACGGAAACCAGTACACAAGACTACAGCCAGATCCAAGAACAATATGACAAAATGGAAGGTGTCCAACGTACTGGTCCCGACGAAGAACTAACCATATACGAATGCCATTGTTATTTGGATTTAGAAGAATACCCAGATGAAGACGAACAAGGGGAACCTACGGGTATCAAGTTACCGTACATAGTTACGGTCTGTGATGACATGAACACAGTGTTGCGTATAAGCCGTAACTACTCGGAAGAAGACCCCCTTAAAGAAAGAATTCCTTATTTTGTGCAATACAGGTTTACTCCCGGAACAGGTTTTTACGGGTTTGGACTGGTGCATTTGTTAGGTAATCTTAGCCGTACAGCTACTAGCACACTGCGCCAGTTGGTTGATGCAGGAACTCTGGCTAATTTACCAGCAGGATTTAAGGCGCGTGGTTTACGCATAAGTGACCAAGGCGCACCGTTGAATCCCGGAGAGTGGCGGGACATAGACGTCCCAGGAGGGGATTTGCAAAGTAGTTTACTGCCCCTGCCTTACAAAGAACCAAGCGGCACACTGTTTAATTTGATGGGTTATGTAGTTGACGCAGCTCAAAGGTTTGTAGGTACTACCGACATAGGTGTGGGCGACGGAAATCAAGAAGCACCTGTCGGCACAACTATTGCATTACTAGAACGTGGTAGTCGTATTGTTAGTGCTGTTCATAAACGCCTTTATGCCAGTATGAAAATTGAGTTGAAGATGCTGGCTAAACTTTACTCAGAAGACCCAACTCCTTATCCGTATGAAGTAGATGTAGATAGAGAAGTCAAGTCTGAAGATTTTGATGAGCGCATAGATATACTGCCAGTAAGTGATCCTAATATTTTTAGTATGTCCCAACGTGTAGTGCTTGCACAAGAACAGCTACAGTTAGCACAGGCTGACCCTGCCATGCACAATATGTATGAGGCATACCGTAGAGTTTATAGTGCTTTGGGTGTACAAAATGTAGACGAGATTTTGAAACCACAACCTATTCCAGAGCCTATTAGCCCTGCTCAAGAAAACCAAGATGCCAGTAATGCAGCTCGGGGACAGGGCGAGTTGAAGGCATTTCCGGAACAAGACCATACTGCTCACATCAAAGTACACACTGCCTATATGCAAAGTGGTATAGCGCAACAGCAAGTAGAAGTGTTGCTTACTTTAGAAAAACACATCTATGAGCATTTGGGATTACAGGCCGAAACAATAGCGCAACAACAAGCCCAACAGATGGGTATTCAAGACGAAAACCAAATGGCTGATTTAGTTGCTCAAATACAAGGCCAGTTAATAGAAGAATATCAAGCGACTTTACCACAAGATGATCCTGCTTCTGATGATCCACTTGTTGCTCTTAAAGAACGTGAGTTAGATCTTAAAGAACAAGATCAAAAAGCAGACCAAATGTACGATAGTCAACGGTTGCAGTTTGAAGAAGAGAAAAATGCCAGAAACATGGAAATACAAAACAGAAGAATCAGCAGCACAGAAGACATTGCTGTAATGCGTAACAACACTGCAATACAAAGAACTAAAGGCAAGTAATGGCAACCACTAAAAATGTAGAAAGATTACGCAGTGGACGTATTAAATATCGCGGTGAAACTTTTGCAGGTTATAACAAGCCTAAAAGAAGCGTAAAAGGTGGTAAAAAATCAGTTGTTTTAGCCAAGAAAGGTAGTGAGGTTAAGATAGTAAGGTTTGGTGATGCCAACATGTCTATTAAAAAAGACCAACCAGCACGTAGAAAAAGCTTTAGAGCAAGACATAACTGCGACACAGCTAAAGATAAATTCACAGCACGATATTGGTCGTGCAAGGCTTGGTAATGTTAGATCAATTGATTGGTCCGGTTACTGGTTTATTAGATAAGTTTGTTGAAGACAAAGACGAAAAAGCTAAGTTAGCTCATGAAATAGCAACAATGAGCGAAAAACACGCTCAAGAAATCAATAAAGCCCAGATTGACTTAAACAAAGCGGAAGCAGCCCATAAAAGCATGTTTGTAGCAGGGTGGAGACCCGCTACAGGATGGGTTTGTGTGTTGGGTTTTCTTGTAAACTTTTTAATTAGCCCCTTAGCCGCAGGATTTGGCATACAAATTCCCCAAGCGGATACCACAACCATGTTACCAGTGCTTATGGGAATGTTAGGACTGGGTGGGATGCGTACTTTTGAGAAATCTAAGAGTATAAGTAGAGAAAAGTGAGTTTAGACCTTTACATTTACGACAATATGCTTAAGATACTCCGTCAACGGCAGGAACAAGCACAGGAATCTTTGTGTTTTGGTGCAGTTCCTGATTTTACCGCATACAAGGAACAGCGAGCAGTATTAGCTGAACTTGCGACATTAGAACAGGAACTAAAAAACCTGCTAGAGAAAGTAAAGGACCCCGATGAGTAACTTAATTGTTCCCACGCACATAAAACAAAACGAAAAAACACCTCCTCAAGCAACTAAAACCACTAAAAAGTCCAAAAAGTCTACTATTGCTGACGCTTATGTCAAGCCAGAAGAGAACTTATCTTTAGATCCTTCTAAAATAGGAGAATCGGTAAAGGAAAGAATGCCTCAGCCTACGGGTTGGCGTATTTTGCTGCTCCCATATCAAGGAAAAAGAACCACAGAGGGTGGGATTGTTCTCACACACTCCGTTGTAGAACGTGAAAACGTAGCTACTGTGTGTGGTTATGTTTTGAAATTGGGACCCCTTGCATATAAAGACACCGATAAGTTTGATAGTGCTTGGTGTAAAGAGGGTGATTGGGTTGTTTTTGGAAGATATGCAGGTAGTCGTTTCAAAATTGAAGAAGGTGAGGTCAGATTGTTAAACGACGATGAAGTTTTAGCCACTATCAAACATCCTGATGACATTGTTCATTTTTAACATGGAGTAGCCCATGCCAGAAGCAGAAAAGAAGATAGAAGAAAAAGAAGAAGCACCAGAACAACTTGCGATTGAAATAGAAGATGACAATCAACCAGAGGTTGCTTCTGAACCTGAGGAAAAAACTGAAACACCCGAAGAAAAAGAAGAAAAAAGATTCGATGATTATGGCGAGAACGTACAACGTCGTATAAATAAGATAACGGGTAAGCTTCGTGAGAGTGAAAGAAGAGAACAAGCCGCCACAGAATACGCTAGGGCAGTTCAGTTAGAACTAGATCAAGTCAGACAAAAAACTCAGAATTTAGACCAGTCTTTTGTAAATGAATTTGATAACCGAGTTCAAACTCAAGAGCAGTTATTGAAAAGTGAGCTTAAAAAAGCGATTGATGTAGGAGACAGTGAAAAACAAGCTGAGATACAGTTTCAACTTTCTACTGTTGCTGCTGATAAAGATAAAGTCAACCGAGTTAGGAGACAACAAGCAGCACCACCGCCAGTTGTTCAACAGCCACAACCATACGCACAGCCACAACCTCAACCATACGCACAGCCACAACCACCCGTTAATCAAACAGACCCTGTGGCACAAAAATGGGCAGAAGAGAGGGAGTGGTTTGGTGAAGATAGACCAATGACTTTGTTAGCTTTGGCAGAGCATGAATCTTTATTGTCCGAAGGGTTTGACCCCGCAACTGATTCAGAAGGTTATTATTCTGAGTTGAACAATAGGATAGAAACTGCTTTTCCTCATAAATTTCAAAAAGGTAAGAAAAGAAAGACTCCTAAAGTAGCAGGGGCGAGCAGGGCAAGAGTAAACAAAAACGGCAAAAAAGAGATTGTACTTACAGAATCTGAGGCTAAAATGGCAGAAAAACTCAATGTGCCCCTCAAAGCTTATGCTGTACAGTTAGAAAAGCTTAGACAAAGGAGCGACTAATGACAGAATCCGTGAAAAACGATCAAAAAACAGATCGCAGTCCACGCAATAGCCAAACTAGGGCTAAAACCACTCGACCTACTGAGTGGAAACCACCGTCTATGTTAGACGCACCCCCCGCGCCAGAAGGGTTTGTTCATCGTTGGATCCGTGAATCAACTATGGGTTATGACGATAGAAAAAACATTTCGGCGAGGTTACGCGAAGGTTTTGAACTGGTTCGCGCTGATGAATATCCAGACTGGGATGGCGAAAGTATATCAGAAGGTAAGCATACTGGTGTCTTTGGTCAGGGAGGTCTGCTACTTGCACGTTTTCCTAAAGACTTATTGAAGCAAAGAACCGCTTATTATAAAAAGCGCACGTCTGAAGCAATGGACGCCATAGATAATGATCTTTTAAGAGAAAACGATTCTCGGATGCCTATTCTTAAACCGGACAGGCAATCCAACATTGAATTTGGCGGTAAAAAACCGTCTTAACTGACATTTTGAGGTAAAAACCAATGGCAAATATAGATGCTGCTTTTGGACTCCGTCCTTATAAAATGCTCGGTGCAGGTGCAAATACCAGTGGATTAGTGTCGTACCCTATACAGACTGCTGCTACAGCGGGAAGTGCAAGTACGATCTATCAAGGTACACCAGTTATCCCCCTTACTAACGGTATGTTAGATATAGTCGGGGCAGCAGCAGGTGGTACTGTACCTATATTGGGTGTTTTCATGGGCTGTGAATACACAGACTTGAACGGAACTCCAACATTTACTAATAAATATCCAGGAACTGCTTCGGTAAAGGCAAACACAAAAGTAACTGGGTTAATATCTGCGAACCCTGATCAGTTGTATTTAATCAACTGTGACGCGGCTGCTGCGGATAGTATCATTCATGCAAATGCTAATTTTGGAACAGCTACGTCAGGAAATGCCACTACAGGTATTTCTTCTGGTGAGTTGGCTGTGTCTACTGCAACTACCACTAATACTCTTAACTTGAGAATTATTGGTTTTGAAGACACTCCCGACAATGATGACGCTACTGTTGCTGGTCGTTTAGCAATTGTCCTTCTTAACAATCAGTTCTATCGTTATAACGCTAACGGTACTGGTGCTGGAATCTAATAGGAGAATAGGATATGGCTATTTCACGTTCCCAACTCCTAAAAGAGCTAGAGCCGGGACTAAACGCCTTGTTCGGTTTGGAGTATGATCGTTATGATGATGAGCAAGCAGAAATTTTCGATGAGGAAAGTTCTGATCGTGCTTTTGAAGAAGAGGTAATGTTGTCTGGTTTCGGCCAAGCCCCTGTCAAGGGAGAAGGCGCAGCAGTGACTTATGATACTGCTAACGAAGCATTTACGGCACGTTACACAATGGAAACTATTGCATTAGCTTTTGCTATAACTGAGGAAGCAGTAGAAGATAATCTTTATGATCGTCTTTCTACTCGTTACACTCGAGCACTAGCTCGTTCAATGGCAAACACTAAGCAGGTTAAAGGAGCCAATGTGCTAAATAATGCCTTTGACTCTAATTTTGTAATGGGAGACGGTGTTGAACTTTGTTCTACAGCTCACCCCACTGTTGGTGGAGGAAACTTTGCCAATGAACCTGCGACTCCTGCTGACCTCAACGAAACATCACTAGAACAGGGACTTATAGATATCTCTGCGTTTATTGATGAAAGAGGCCTAAAAATTGCTTTACGTGGAATGAAACTTATTATTCCACCACAGCTACAATTCGTAGCAGAGCGGCTTTTAGCTTCTAACTTACGTCCAGGAACAGCGGACAACGACATCAATGCCACTAAGAGCATGGGTATGTTGCCAGACGGTTATGTGGTCAATCACTTTTTGAACGATGCGGACGCATGGTTCCTTAAGACAGATTGTCCTAATGGCTTTAAGCATTTTGTACGAACCCCAATCAGAACCACTATGGAAGGTGATTTTGAAACAGGTAACGTGCGATATAAAGCTCGTGAAAGATACACTTTTGGTGTTTCTGACCCACGTTGCGTCTACGGTTCTCCCGGAGCGTAATATTAGCTTTAGCTTTTTAGAAGGGCGACATTATTGTCGCCCTTTTTATTTTAGAGTATAGTTCTCCCGTCACCTGACTATTGCATCCCGTAATAGACACTAGCCACGACAGGAGAACACTATGGCTACTCATTTCAAAGGTCCTATCCTCTATTCTGCTGCACGTAAGGGTTTAGAAAACCTACAAATTGGCGTGTGGCCTGATCAAGCCATTCTTTATGATGATTTTATTTATGAATTCGACAGCGGATGGACTGTTGTAAAAGACTCTGGAGCTACTGTAGCTATCGCTGCGGATACTGCGTTTGGAGTTGCGTTAATCACTTCGGCTGCTACCACTGATAATGATGGTGGCTCACTCCAAGGGAACGAGGTTTTTCAGCTCCCGACCACTTCTGGTGAAAAACTTTATTTCGAAAGTAGATTTTATGTAAATTCGACTGCGGGATCAGGTGTGGGACAAATGGATGTGTTTGTTGGCCTATGTGAAAATTTTGCTACTCACCCTGAAAATGGTTTTCTTAGCTCTAACAGAATAGGTTTTCAGTTAGATGATGGTTCTTCTCTTACTCGTTTGATTTCTGAATCCGGTGATACTGAAACAGAAACCGAATTAGCTGCTGCTCATAACCTTACTGACGGAACCTATGTCACTGCGGGTTTTGTGGCTACTAAGGGTGCTGATACCAATGGAACCGATGTTGTTGAGTATTTTTTAAACCGTAAGAAAGTAGGTACTCACACTACTAATATTCCTACTGCTTTAATGACGGCTGCTGTTATTTCTGTGACTGGAGATGCAACGGGAACCAAGAGCGCGGGATTTGATTACATTTTGACTGCTCAAGATCGTGGCGTAACCTATTAATGGGTGCTGCGCGTAAGCGAGCAAGAGCAAAAGGCGGGAAGTTTAGAGGGGATGACCCCTCTACTCCCGATATCAATGAAGCGTGGGAGGAACCTACAGTGGTTACTAAAAAGAAAGCAGCTCCAAAGAAAAAAGCAGCTCCAAAGAAAAAAGCAGCGGCAGGGTTACCTCCTTTGGGCAGTGCTGCTTATAAAGCAATGATTTTACGTGGTGAAATTAAGGAGTAAGTTATGGCAGGTTCAGATGTTTTATCGACTTATATTCTTGCTTCCGATATAGCTGCGGTTGATGCAGATGGAGTATCTACTTCCCAAACTCCAAGCGGAGCAGGAAACCTTACCATTACCGGAGCTCTTGCTTCCGGTGGGGAGGCTACTTTAGTTCCTGCCCGTAATGTTACTGTTACTTCTGGTGGTTCTAGTGAAACTGGTAAGAATTTTACTATTACAGGTACAGATGTTAATGGGAATGCAGTTAGTGAAGTAATTGCTGGTCCTGGAAGTTCAGCAACCGTCAGCACTACTAAGATTTTTAAGGTAGTCACACAGGTTTATGTTGATGCAGCCACAGCCGGAGCTGTAACTGTTGGATCAGGTACTACCGTTTCGGAAACCATATTTGCAGGTAGGGCAAGAATTCGTGGAGTTTACTTTGTAAATAGCGGCTCTGGTGGTTCTTTAGATTTTGTTAATGGAAATAACGGTAATACTGTTATGAAATTACAAACCACAGGAACCGCAGCCACAGCAGATTACCCCGATGTACCTGATGATGGTGTGTTGTGTACTGACGGTGCATTTGTTAATTGTTTAGCGGCAAGTTTTACAGCTCTTACTGTGTTTTATAACTAGGAGGTTTTATGCCTTTAGTAGATGGTAAAAATTATCCCTACACCCCAGAAGGAAGGGCAGCAGCACGAAAAGCAATGGAAAACAAACGTGTGCGAATGCGAGATGGTGGTGAAGCCAAGAGAAATGAAGAGTCTAATTCTATTGACAAAGCATTTAAGCAAATGGATACCCCCACTAGCGAAGGTGGAACAAAGGGAACTTTTACGGCTGCTGCAACCAAAGCAGGGTTTCCTAACACAAAAGCAGGTCGCACAGAATATGCTAATAAGGTATTAAATAATGAAAATGCCTCGACCTTAATGAAACGCAAAGCCAATTTTTACAAAAACTTTATTGCCTGAGGAGGTTTTATGCCAGTTGTAAATGGAAAACATTATCCCTACACAGAAAAAGGAAAAGCCGCTGCTCGTAAGGCGAAAAAAGCGAAAGGTATGGCTGGGGGTGGATCTGTTGGTTATAACGCACGTTTAGATGAATCTATGGGTGGGCGTAGCGGAAGTAAAAGCCAAAGTGAAAAATCTCGCAGAGATGAAAGCGAGGGTATGGAAAAATCCATGGGTCGTAGAAAGTTTGCAGGAGCCGGAACAATGGATGTAGGCCGTAAGAAAATGAGAAAAGGTGGGTTGGTTACTATGAAATCTAGTAATACCACTGTAAGAGGACCACATGGCAGTACAGCCACAGCTGAGAACACCAACCAACATAAACTGGATGCGATGGGTAAGCTTAAAGGACAATAATGGCTACTTCTGGTTCTACTAACTTTGAGTTAGATGTTGCGGATTATATAGAAGAAGCGTTTGAACGCTGTGGTTTAGAAGCAAGAACTGGTTATGATTTAAAAACAGCACGTAGGTCTTTAAATTTAGTTTTTGCAGACTGGGCTAACAGGGGTTTAAACCGCTGGACTATACGCACTACCTCTATTCCTTTAGCTCAAGGAGTGGGTAACTATCCTGCGGGAATACTAACTTTGTCTGTTACTTCTTCTGTTGGTTTTACAGCGAGTGAAACTATAACAGGTGGAACAAGTGGCGCTACAGCCAGTGTTACTAGTATTCCTAGTGCTACCTCCTTAGCTATAAGTGTGCCAACTGGTACGTTTAGTGCTAGTGAAACTATAACAGGTGGAACAAGTGGAACTTCTACTACGAACACTGCCGTAGTAGATTTTAGTGATGTCAACGCAACCATTGATTTATTAAGTGCTGTTATTCGTACAGACGCAGGTACTACTAATCAATCTGACATAACACTTGGGAGAGTAAGTAGAGACCAGTACCTAACAACCCCAAGTAAATTAGAACAAGCAGAACCAAGCCAATATTATGTAAACAGGTTAATAACGCCTCTTATAGAAATTTGGCCTGTGCCTGATTCGGTTCAGACTTACACTATTGTTTTTGATAGACTCTATCGTATAGAAGATGTAGATAGTCAGGTAAACACTGTGGAGGTTCCGTTTAGGTTTTACCCGTGTTTGTCAGCAGGGTTGGCTTATTATTTAGCGTTAAAAAGAGCTCCTGATAGAGTGGGTCTATTAAAACAGGCTTATGAAGAAGAGTTTGAAAGAGCAGCAACCGAAGACAGAGATAGAGCTAATTTATCATTGACACCCACTAGGGATTTTTACTACATTTAGTTAAGAGAAAATAAAATATGCCACTACCAGTTATTCCACCTTTAACAGTCGCTGCGACAGCTATTCTAAGAACCGGCTTGGCAAACGCTTCTAAAAAGTATAGTCCTAAAGCTATTGAGTTCGCTAAAAAGAGAATTGCAGAAAGAGCCAAAGCTCTTAAAGACCGTAAAAAGGGTGCAGAAATAATGACCGGAGGGTTACATAGAATAGGTCCTAAACCACCACGAGGAAGAAATATTGCTCCGGCAGGGCTAGGTCATAAAACAGGATTCAGGGATGGAGGTGAAGTAACTTCTGTTAGAGGAGCAGGTAAAGCAGTGCGGGGTGTACATCCTGCTAAAATATATTAAACATAAAGGGTAATTAATGTCAGCTTACGCAACAGGTATACATTCAGAAGCGATATGTGACAGATGTGGTCAACGCTTTAAATACCTCGACCTTAAAAAAGAATGGACGGGATTTAAAGTATGCCCAGAATGTTATGAGCCTAAAGCACCACAGCTTTATCCTTTACCAGCATTAACAGAGCCACAAGCTCTTTATGAACCAAGACCTGATGTAAGGGCAACTATGAGTGTATTAGTTGGTCAAACAGTTTTTCCACCTCCCGATAATTTAAGCACACAGGGAATTGCCTCTGTGGGTCAAGTAACGGTGACAACAACATGACACAAAAAGGCTTATACGACAACATAAATGCGCGGAAGCGCGCAGGAACAAGCAGGACTAAAGCTAAAAGCACAATTAGTCCTAAAGCTTATAAAAACATGCAAAAAGGGTTCCCTAAAAGGAAAAAATAGTGGCATTTACTTACGCACAGTTAAAGACAGCTATTCAGGATTATACTGATAATACTGAGACTTCGTTTGTTACGAATCTTCCTGTGTTTATTAGATTAGCAGAAGAAAAAATATTAAAAGAAGTACAGCTAACTGTTTTTAGAAAAAACTCACAAGGAAAAATGACTCAAAACGGTAAGTATTTGACCGTACCTTTAGATTATCTTTCTCCTTTCTCTCTAACCTATATTACTTCTGGTGGGGCGCAAAACTTTTTACTTTTTAAAGATGTAGATTTTATCCAAACATACACACCAAATGAAGCAACCACAGGAGAGCCAAGATATTTTGCACAGTTTAACGACACTGCTTTTATTCTTGCTCCTACACCAGACGACAATTATGACACGGAGCTTCATTACTTTTATAGGCCAGACAGCTTAACCGCAGGAAGTGAGAGCGGAACAACATGGCTAAGTAAAAATGCAGAGTTGACTTTGCTATACGGTGCATTAATAGAGGCTTATGTGTATATGAAAGGAGACCCACAACTAATGCAAGACTACGAAAAAAGGTTTATGCAATCCTTACAGGGATTAAAAATGTTTGGTGAGAATAAGCAAGTTACCGATCAATATCGTAGTGGAATGATAATAAGGAAACAAGCATGAATACCCCTGAACTTGGAATGAGTAATGATTTTAAGGTAGAAGTTCTAACTACTCAGAACAGGGGGCATACGCCCGAAGAAGTGGCCGAGTTGTGTATAAACAAAATTGTGGGGATTTCAGCTACTGCTGATCCAATAATCCGGCAACAGGCAGAAGCTTACAAAACACAAATTGAACAAGTAATTGTGTACTATATGAAGCAAGCAATTCAAAGTGACAGAACCACGGTTTATAATGCTTTGTTAGAGGCAGGACAACCTAAATTAGCCGACTTGATTAGGAAATTATGATATGGCTTTCACAGGAAATTTTATGTGTACAAGCTTTAAAGTAGAACTTTTGAAGGGTGTACATAACTTTACTAACAGCACAGGCAACACTTTTAGATGTGCTTTGTATACTAACAGTGCTTCTTTCACAGCGGCAACCACGGCATATACAGCATCTAACGAAGTGACGGGGACGAACTATGTAGCCAAAGGTAATTCTTTGACTAATGTTACACCTACCAGCACAGGTACTACTGCTTTTACCGATTTTAGTGATACTACGTGGAGTAGTTCAACTATTACAGCGCGAGGAGCCATGATTTATAATGACACCGCTTCTGGAGACCCCAGCGTACTGATTCTTGATTTTGGATCAGACAAGTCTTCAAGTTCTTCGGATTTTACTGTTGTATTTCCCACTGCCGATTCGACGAGTGCCATTATAAGGATAGCTTAATATGGAAGTAAATGTGACCGGAGTGTATGCAACGGGAGAAATATCAGGGGTTAATGTCTGGTCTGAGATCATTCCTAGTCAAACACCAGACTGGGTAGAGATAGCGGTCTAAACAAGAGGTTTAGCATGGCAACTTATGTAAATAATTTAAGATTAAAAGAGATCACCACGGGGGATGAAAGTGGAATCTGGGGCACTTCCACAAACACGAATCTCTCGTTAATAGGGGATGGGTTTAGTTACGGCACGTTAGAGGTTGCAGCGGATTCTAATGAGACCTTTACGATGCCCGATGCGAGTGCAAATGCTACTCGTGGGTTTTACCTGAAGTTCACTTCTGCGGGTTCTTTAACTGCCACACGCACCCTTACTCTTGGTCCCAATACTGTTTCTAAGATGTGGATAATTGAGAATGCTACGAGTGGTGGTCAAAGCATAACGATAAAACAAGGTAGTGGTGATACGGTAACTATAACAACGGGTGCGGTAGCGTTCGTTTATACGGATGGGGCGGGTTCTGGGGCTAAAGTTGTCAATGCGATGACTAGCACCA
>WLWF01000238.1_pt1 | contig 54989 bp, 66 predicted proteins | sample 6718331 | NCBI WGS metagenome assembly WLWF01 (sample SAMN12718692, study PRJNA515312) | sponge metagenome | isolation source: marine sponge | host: Mycale hentscheli | place: New Zealand: South Island, Marlborough, Capsize Point | collected 2003-05-01 | reverse complement strand
TATCTCTCGATGGTCTCTAAGTTCTTTGAACGCTTGCCAAATCCCTTGCCCGATGGTCGGTATAGATAGTAACCATTGCTAAGTATCTCAATGTAATACTTGTCTTGGTATATGATGACATCAACTGCCTTGTCGTGTAGCTTTGATACATCGTAGAATGATGTGTCATCTATTGGCTCTATGTGTGAGCCAACCACAAACTTAGCGAAGCTATTGTCTGCCATCGCTACCTGCAATGTATCTGCTAACTGCTTGTCAGCCATCTGCTGAAGAGTCCGTATCTCCTCAGCACTTCCACCTTTCATCTTTAGGTCAAGTATCTTTTTCCATAGGGCATCCATCTTACTTTTCATACTTCAATAATAATACTTTTTTTATACATTTGCAATAATTGATGAGTGCTTTATATCATTTATCTTGGCATACCAATACCCATCCTTGAGTATCTTGTCTGCATTATGAAACCATTCATCCTGCTTATGGAATCCCAATCCGATACAAATCCTTGAGTACTTTAATGCTTGTGTTACATCTGCTATGCTCTCAAGTAGATGGTCTGTTCCCTCATCCGTTAACTCATACAATTCAAATGCTTGCCATAACTCTTTGATGGCTGATTTTGTTTTCAACTTTGCAGTTATATCAAACCACATAAAGTTATCTCTTGTCTTAACTATCATAATTTTTCTTTTAAATTCTTTTTATATTTCCTTTATATGTTAACTCATTCCCTTTCTCATCGTAGGTATACTCTTCCCAATAGTTATCGCTATCTTTATATGTTAGCATACTGCCCATCTCATCATAGGTATACTCTTCCCAATAGCCTTCGCTATATTTATATATTAACTTATAGCCTTTCTTATAATAGGTGTACTCCTCCCAAGGACCATCGCCATCTTTAAAACACCGATAAGCCATATCCCCATCCTTGTGAAATAACTCTAAATCGTCTGTTGTTCCTAATATATTTTTCATAATTTTTCTTTTACTTTTTTCCAATATTTTTTTGTTGACCTTTTCTTATCTCCTCTCTGTCCACCATTCCATTTCCTTGCTACAATCTCGTAGAACTCTAACCTCGTTAACCCATCGCAGCACTCAACTTCCTCTGCCATTATCTCAAACATCTCTAACGACCTTACTCTGCTCCACCTATCATTCAAGGTGTATCGCATCTGTATGTTGTTTAGCTTGAGGATTCTGTTAACCTCACGCACCATTATAGGGCGTATCTGTAGGCATCCTACGGCATCTTCCTTACGGCAGTATGCATTGTCATTGCCTCTGCTCTCTACTTGGATGACTGCTGCCACAAAGCTATCCCATACCACTCCCTCTGCTACCTCTTCTATTGGCTCAGTCTGTATTGATGTTGGCTCCAATGATTTCAAATCATTTCCAATGGATGATAAGAGTAGTGTGCAAAATGTTGCCATTACTATTGTTGTTACTTGTTTCATATGCTATTTGCGATAAAGATTGTGAATGATACACCTATCATAAATGACATCGTCATTACGTATGGTGTCGTTATAGTTAATGTACCGAATCCTATCGGCAAGAGTAGAGATAGTGCCAATACGTATGTAATCATACCGAACGCTACCCTATTCTGCTTTCTTATTTTCTTATGTCCTCTCATCGTGCTGCCTGTACCTTTCTTACCTTAGCCTGCTCAAGACTTTTCTTTAAATCTCTAATCTCACTACTGCTATACCTCGCAGCCTTACCTTTCTCTTTGTACTCAGTAATCTGTGGTCTTAGCTTAATGTTGAACGTACTTCTGCTGCATCCAAGGTACTCGTAGCACCTCTTGATACTCCATCGTTCATCTAAACTCTCTGTCTCTGCCTCAGCAAGAAACTTGATAAGGAGATTCTTTAACTCCTCTACATCTTTTTCAATTTTATTTAATTTATTTTCCATAATTTTATTTTTAATCTCTAATAGGTTCCGTTTCATCTGTTCCACAGAACTCCCAATCATCTACGTTATCTCTAATGAAATCCTCAATATCTTTTAGTGCAATACCTTTCTCATCATAGGATAGGTCTATTGGGAAATCAATGCCATTGATAAATAATATTGTGTCAATATTCTCCACCCAATAATCATCCTCAATCTCACGCACATCAAAGGTATGCTCTATCTGTACGCTATCTAATCTGCCGTCTGTTAATGTATACATCATCTCTTTAATGTTGCCTTTAATTTGTCCCTACTTATCCAAGCATATCTTGGTTTATTCTCTTGGTATACTCTGTCCTCTGCCTCCCACTTGGAGTGTGCAGATACAACCTCAATAAACTTGGTCGCATACCTTACGTTGTACATTCTTTTAGTTTCTCTCATAATATCTTTCTACCACCTCAACCCCCCTTGAACTGAATCAAGGTGGGGCTTCGATGGGGTGTAAGGTCTGTGTTAAAGCATATCTGATGGTACTTTATATCCTCCCTTTCGGATTAGCTTTGCTGCCTCTATTGGTAGTTCAAATACACCATCGTAGTCTACCAATTCTTTACCTTCAAACCATAGTCCTATATGCTCTGTTCTTTCTAATTCTTCAACATCCCATTCAATCATTGATGGTACATTATCATCGTCTGTAAACAATTCCATTGTTGAGATACTCTCTCCCAATCTTTCCACCATAGGAGACATTGATGTCTCAAGTCCCAATACGCTGCTGAATGTCAGCATTAGGTTTCCGTCTTTTGTTATTGTGTATGTCATATCTACCTATTTTTATCTATTCTTTTATTGTAATCTTTTGATACTTGCCTCACTTCCTCAAGTGTGCAGTCCATTTCTATGTTCGCTGAATACTCAATGTCATTGTCCATACAGAACTTACCCAACGTGCATCCGTGTAATGCGTCCAATACATTTGCTTGGTTTAAGATTCGCTTTGCCTCTGTCTCATAGCCTATCCCCTTTGCCCTTTGATATGGCATCAAGAACTCTCGCTTGAATGTCTTAGACTCAACCAAGATAGTGCCTGCGAAATAGCTTGCACCATCTACATCATCGTAATGCTCAAAGCATTCTACTGTTATTCTATTGCTCACGTTACTTACTTTTTTGTGGTAATACAAGGTATATAATTGCTCCCAAAAGGGATAAGACGAACAAGGTGGCGATAGTGAACGATACCATCGTAAAGATGTCGTTACTAACGTCTTCAGCCATTGATACAATCAATCTCGCTGCGTTGATGAACACGAATAGCAATGCATTTGCTATTAAAAACTTCTCGGTAATTTTAATTAATTTTCTCATAATATTTTTTGTCTTTTTGTTATTAATTTATGCAAAGGTAGTACTTAAATTGTACGTATCCTAATTTATTTTATTTCAGCTATCTCGTTTAACTTTAGCCAAAAATACTTATATCCGTGAGCATTTACTGAAATTCCCGAATACTGCCAATTGTGAGGCGAGTCTACCTTTTCAGTAACCTTTCGCCATCTTAATGAATTTCCACCACGAAGATGAATAGGTTTACACCTTACCATCTGACCTACTTTAATGTTTTTAATTTCTATATTTTTCATACCACCTAAACCCGTACACCAATTAAGATGTACGGGCAAGGAATTGTGTGATAAGGATTAATATACGTAACTACTACCCCCTCTTTTCTTACAGTTTATCTCGTCAAACCATTTGCTGATTACCAATTCGGGAAGTCTGACAATATTAAAATTAATATTGTCTCCATCGTATTGGTCTATCCTTTTTTCGACCATACAAACATCTACTATTTGTGATTTAGGTAACCATTCGCCATCAATTAATATAGCTTTTTCAGTAGCCCTACTAACTGTCCATAAACCTTCACTCCAACTTACGCAACTGTAATCAAAGGTTACAAGGTCAAACTCTTTTAATTTGCTAATAATTTCTATTTGTTTTTTTGTCATACCACCTAAAGCCCTACACCAAGTGGTGTAGGGCTATTGTTTGTGGTGTGGTTTGTTAGATACATTCGCCAAGTTCGTTAAATTCGTAGCTATTTGCTATGCATAGTTCTTCTAATCCTTCATCTGAGTAAACATAATCTGAATCATTGTGCAAATCTCTCATCAATCCATCTGCATTACCATTATCTTGCATACTTAAAAGCAAAGATGCATCCCAACAAATACCTGTTAACGGACATTCATTCGCGTCCAATTCCGAAAGCAAATCTTTGTCATAATTTTTGAAAGTTATGTACTCTCCCCTGTTTGGAAACTGACTAATTGAATAGTCTACATCTCCTCCAATTTTCATCTGTAATGCATTAATACTTTCTATTGATTCATAAACAGATGTAGCATTCAAATCGTGCCAATTTTCTCTAATCCAATCAAAACATTTTTTCTTGTTTGGATGTTCTTCAATTCCGTAAATTTTAATTTCTAATACTCTCATAATATTTTTTGTCTTTTACTACCTAAAACCCTACACCAAATGGTGTAGGGCTATTGTTTGTGGTGTGATAAGGCTATTTTGATATCCTTGGTAGAAAAAATTCCTCTTCACTAACTAATCCAACAAAATCGTGGATAACGTCATTTTGGGAATAACTTTCTGTCATAAATGCATATGACCATTCTTGATTTTTTGTCACGAAATCTCTTAAGAAATCGAATGGTGCTGCAAATGATTTCTTTTGATTTGAATAATGCTCAGTCACGCTGTATGGTAATGCCATAAATAATCGTGCTGCAATTTCTTCGTTTGATGTTACTTTTAAATTTTCCATAATATTTTTTGTCTTTTACCACCAAAACCCGCATACCAATTAGATATGCGGGTAAGATTTGTACTTTAAGTTTAACACAATTAAGCGTTTAAAAGACTTTCAAGGTCTATTTCATTATATATTAAATGGTATATATTTTCAAAGGCTACTTGAGACCAATTCTCAAACCTTTCACCCGTTATATAGGACGTATCAAATGCATCATATTGACATATTGTTTCGCTTATTTGCTTTGCTTTGTAAGTGTAAATTACATTTTCATCGCTGTCTATCATTTCAAAAATTAGGTCATTTAGTGTATCAATGTCATTAATCTCATTGTGCAAAATTAATTCTTTGATTTGTTCGGTGTAGTCGTTTATTAAATTTGTGTTTGTCATATACTACCTAAAGCCCTACACCAAATGGTGTAGGGCTATTGTTTGTGGTTTGATTGATGTTAGTATAATTCGCTTTTTTCTATTCGCTTAACTTCATATTTGGGTAATTCATCGCAATAAGCTAAATATTTGTCAAATGAATTTTCGCATTTTTTATCCCATTTATTATAGGCTTTCTCATCACCTTCACTATCGGAAATGTTTCTTAAATTATCGAATTCATTGTACTTTTTTAGCCATACAATGGCTTTCTTGAAATTGCCTTGATTTGCTTTGTTTTTTGCTTTAAAATCTGTGTTTGTCATATACCACCAAATCCCGTACACCAATTAAGATGTACGGGTAAGTGATTGTGGTGTGATAATTTAATTATCCTCTAAATATTGCTCAATCAAATCGCTTTCAATCAAATCGCAATCTACTATTTTAGCTTGGGCAATTTCTGTTAAAATGTCGTCTACTGATTCTCCAAGTATACTACCATATCTATACAAATGCTGAACATTCAAAAGGTCAAATAATTCCTCTGCATCACCGTTTAAAATTCGCTTTTTTTCAGCGTTTACTAATTTGTTAAATTCTTGTCTTGTCATACTACCAAAACCCCAAAACCAATTAAGATTTTGGGGTATTTATTGTGGGATTTGATAAGGATTAAGATAATAATCTTTTAATATCTGCTTCTGCTTTTTTACGTTCATCTGATTCCATTTTTAAAGCAATTTCAGATTTTTTGTAAAACCATTCAACCACTTCTCTGCTCTCTTCCATATCCGTACATCCCCAAGATGTTCCGCAAACACCATCTTTTTTTACCCACATAACTGCTTGGAATAAATCAACACACATTGTATTTACTTCTACACGATAGTTTACTTCTAATCCATTTTCAAGGTGGATGGTTTTGTCATTGTTTTCCTCATTTGCTACTACTGCAAATCTGTCTAATTTCTGTAATAATTCTTTTACGTTTTCCATAATTTTTTTTGTCTTATATCACCAAAGCCTCGCAGTCGTGGTATGACTCGAGGCTCCAATTTATTTTAATATGTCAATTAACTACAGAATGCCTTGCCAAATTAATCGAATGCTCTTCCGTTTTGTGCTATTAAAGATAAGTCCCTACTAAAGTGTCCAATAAAATGGACTCTGCTTTCGGGGTTGGTTACCTTTTCAACGATTCAAAGATAATATCACAGACTTCAATTAAACAAGTTTTTTCTTAAAATAAATTAGTTTTTTATTAAAATACTTTGTAATTCATTGTCAATCAACTATTTAAAAATGAAAGTTTTTTTGTGTATTTTTTCCCTTCATTCGTTTATGCCTGCAAAATTGCGGTCATAGGTTAAGCCTTCCCTCAAGGTATGTGATGTAAAATATATATTTTGTCTTAGGACGGGGTGTGGGGTACGGGGTGTGGGTGTGGGTACGTGGTACGTGAAACGGGTATGGGGGGGGTGGGGGTACCCTATGCAACAGGGGTGCAGGGGGGTGGGTAGGTAGTGCCACAGATAAACGCCAAAAAATCGGGACGCAAGGATTATATCAATACCCCACCCTAAGTTTTTTTTTCGGTTTTTTTTTTCGGCAGCTTTGCGTGCAACACCCTATAACCCAAATAGTATATACAACTAATGTATTATATTTGCATATGAGTTATAAGATATCAATACACAATCGCATATTCATAGGCTTCGCATTGGGATGGAGTTACTATGGAAAGACAGAGGAATATGACTATAGTGAGTTAACATTGTTCTTAGGGTTGTTGAGTATCGTTATAGTAAGAAGTTGATATTATGAAAATGTTTAAGTATAAAAGTATGGGCGGTCTTCGAGTAGAGGGCGGTAGATTAGTTAACGACCGTGAAGACGGTGTAACCGGAATTGCGAAAGCTGCAAGTGTCAAAAAGATGATGAAGCGAGCAAAGAAAGTTGATATGATAGCGGACGGAATAAGTCTTGCTGAAGCCAAGAAGGGATTTTATAGGATGTGAACCTATAATTTTGTGTTGTTCATTTATAAGGGAATTTAACGATTCCCTTTTTTTGTGCTAAGATTTATATAGTAAATGCTTTAATAATGCTTACTAAATGTTTTCTTTTTTACTCTAACTTATTGATTACTAATACTAATGCTTAAAATGCTTACTTTTTTCTATATTTCTTAGTAAATATTTTATAGTAGTAGTAGTAGTAGTAGTAGTAGTAGGGGACCCCTAAATTCTGTCATTTGCTAATTGTTGGGATTGTTGGGAGGGTTGGGATTATTCCTAACTTTGGTATTACCCTAAGTAAATATTTTTTATGTATATTTGCAATCGAATTAAATACACTCTAAAATTATATGTCAGAAATCGGATACACTCCCAAGAACTTATTGTTCAATGAAGATGGTAGAGAAAGATTATTCTCAGGTATTGAGAAGTTAGCAAATGCGGTCAAGTCAACATTAGGACCATCAGGTCAGACTGTACTTATCGAGTCCCCACAACACACACACGGAATAACGGTTACCAAAGATGGTGTAACAGTAGCCAAGTCAGTATCACTCCTTGACGCTACAGAGAATCTCGCTGTACGCATTATGAGGGAGGCAAGTGAACGAACTGCGACTCAGGCAGGGGATGGTACCACAACAGCCATAGTATTGGCTGAGGCACTCGTAAAAGAAGCCTACAAGCATTTGAACGATGGTAAGCACAACAAGACTATGGTATTGAGAGATATCGTACGTGAGACCGAGAAGATTGTAAGCGAGTTAAAGAAGAAGAGCCGTAAGGTAAACAAGTCAACCCTAAAGGATGTGGCTACCATATCAGCGAACAATGACAAGGAGATTGGCTCCATCATCGCTGAGGTGTACAAGAAATTAGGCAAGCACGGTGTTGTTGCGGTTGACAAGTCACAGACCTCTGAGACATACTATGAGGCTACGAGTGGTATCAAGATTGACCGAGGGTATGCAAGCCCATTGTTTGTGAACGACCAAAAGAAGGACGAGTGTGTACTTGAGGACGTATTCATCTTGGTATCAGATGCAACGATTGAGAACATACTTCAGATTGAGACGGTATTGAAACCAATCATCCAAGAGAACAAGCGACTACTGATAATAGCCCCGACATCGTCAAATGTGACGAACACATTAGCTGCGAATGTTATGAAGAGTAACTTACAGCTGTGTGCGATACAGCCACCAAACTTTGGATACAAGCAGCACGAGCTTATGCAGGACATAGCGATAAGTGTTGGTGCAACGTACTTTAGTGAGAAGACGGGTGATGACCTAAGCCATATGACGTTCGCTGACTTGGGACACGCATCAAGGGTTGTGGTAGGGACAGACTCAACGGTTGTGATAAAAGATGACAATACGTTAGAGGATGAGATTAAGAGTAGAGCAGAGGAGCTAAAGATTGCTGCTGACAATTCAACTAAGAAGGCAGACAAAGAGTTTATAATGTCAAGGATAGCCTCATTGATGGGTGGCGTAGGTGTCATCTATGTAGGTGGGAATACTGACCTTGAGCAGAAGGAGTTATACGACAGGGTTGACGATGCGGTATGTGCGGTACGTTCGGCACTTGAGGAGGGTATACTACCCGGAGGAGGCGTTGCCTTGTACAAGATGGCTGAGGGAATTGACACGAGCACGGTATCAGGTAAGATACTATCAAAGGCTTTGATGGCTCCAATGTTGCAGATATATGAGAATGCAGGACTGACTGTAGGAGGCTCACGGATTAGTGATGAGTTCAACCACGGACAGGACGTAAAGACTCAGGAGTATGGAGATATGTACGAGATGGGTGTTATCGACCCGGTAAAGGTTACGAAGTGTGCATTGCAGAATGCGGTGTCAGTTGCGGTAACCCTTCTATCAACCAATGCTATCATCACGATGGCGAGAACATACGAAGACAAATGATTTGCCCAATCTGCAAAAAAGAGATGATATGGGGAGGAGACCACGACTCTGAGGATTATTGGGGCGAAGAGGCTGAGGGTGGTATAGTATCAAACGCATCCTGCCATAATGAGGAGTGCGATGTGGACACGGTATTGATATACAACAGGACGGAAACCCACTTAGACTTATACGACCCGGAGAAGGGAATAGAAATAGATTAGATATGAAACCAATAGGACCATATATTTTAGTAACTGAAATCAAAGAGGAGATTAAGACCGACTCAGGATTATTGCTATCGAGCAATGACGCAAATGAGCTTCGCTATAAGAAGGCTCAGGTTAATGCGGTAAGTACGGATGTATCCAATGTATTAGCGGATGACCTTGTGTACTATGACTCAAGGGCAGGGTATACGATGATAATAGACGAGAGGCAGTATACTGTAATCAGTCTACGTGATATCGTTGTTGTCTTGTAAACTTGTTCATACGCTTGATAAAGTTACGATAGACCTTGTCCATATAGGGGACATTATTTCTGAAGAGAGGGTTCGACCCTTCTGATTCGGGAATCTCTTCGCCCTCAAGTTTTTTGTATACTGAGGTAAGCATACGATTGGCTTTGTATGAGAGCTTGTATACAGCCCTCTTTCCATTCTTAGCGTTTCTAAACTTTTCTATCCAACCTCTTTCTCTTAGGCTCTCGAATCTATTCTTATCCCACGAGATAAGCTCATTGAACTCATCAAACTTATTCTTATCGAAATACTTTTCACTTCTAAGGAAGAGTAAGAACTCCAAGTCGGGTGCGGAGAGATTGTACTTAGACTGCACAAAATATCTAACGGGTCTCCAATATTTGAGGTAATCTTTCATAAAAAAAAAATTCGTAACTTTGTGGTGTAAAGATACGCAATATGACCAAATCACCAAAGAAAACATCTAACCCATATAAGCAGACTGATTGGAAGAAGCAACTTAGTGCGGCTGCAATGCCTGACTTTAGTGAGGAGCGATTCCAAAAAAAGAAAATGAATTGGAGCAAAAAAGGCGGACCAAGGGGAAGAAGACAAGTGTCAGGCACAGGAAGAGGCACAAGAAGAGGTTTGGGATTTGGAGGTAGTGTTCTTGGAAAAGGAACCCAATTGCAACGTAAGAGAGGTAACAGGAGTAGACGATAATGCCAAAGGACGCTTGCTATAAAAAGGTAATGAAGAGCTACGGCAAGTGGTCGGCTCGTGCAGCTCAGGCTACGGCTAAGTGTCGTAAGGCTAAGGGCAAGGTACGAAAGACCAAGGCAGGCTCTAACCTAAAGAGGTGGACTGCTGAGAAGTGGATTGACACCCGTACAGGCAAGCCCTGTGGGACAGGCGGAAAGAGCGAGTATTGCAGACCATCAAAGAGAGTGTCTTCAAAGACACCCGTAACCAAGTCTGAGATGTCTAAGAGTTTGTTAAAGAAGAAGCAGGCTCAGAAGAAGAGGATAGGTAAGCAGGGTGCAGGAGGGAAAAAAGTATCACCAATAAGAAAAAAACGAAAATGAAAAAAGTATTAAAACCATATTTTACAGCAGCAAACAAGAAGACTAAAGGAAAGCCTGAAATGTTAGGACTACCATCTAAAGAGGACATTAAAAAAAAGAAAAATTCAATGGAAGAATTCTTTTATAAGATGGGTAAGAATAAGTAATGGCTGACAAGAGCAAGATGAAATGCAATGTCGTAAAGAGAAGCGACAGGGCAGGAAAGAAGAAAATGGTAAAAGCCTGCGAGGGTGGCAAGGAGAAGTTAATTCACTTTGGTGCTAAGGGCTATGGTCATAACTATTCTCCTAAAGCTCGTAAGTCATTCAAGGCAAGACACAAGTGTAGCACAGCTAAGAGCAAGCTAACTGCAAGGTATTGGTCTTGTAAAAAGCTATGGGCAGGACCGGGAGGTTCTACAAAAAGCTCTCCAAAAAATCGTAAAGGAAAATATTAGTATCTTTGCAATATTATGAAGCAAGGATACAATGCAAGACTCGATGAGTCAATGGGAGCAAAAAACGGAAAGAAGTCTCAATCTATGAAATCTCGCAGAAATGAATCTAAAGGAATGGAGAAGGCTATGGGCAATATGGCTTACTCAGGAAACAAGTCTTCTGCACAGGGATGCTACCATAACAACAATGTAGTAATCAAGAAGCATAACTTTTAATGGGGAAATTTTTTGTAAAGTTAGGTTTGTGGATTCAAGCATTGTGGTGTAAGTTTCAATGCAAATGGAATAAGCTCGTATCTAAGCTAATGTTTAGTGTAGAGAAATGTCCAAATAAAAATTGTACTTGTAAATAAAATGAAATCAAAAGGATTAGGAGACACGATTGAAAAGTTCACCAAGGCTACCGGAGTGAAGACAATGGTAGAGAAGGTATCAAAGGCTACAGGTAAAAGCTGTGGCTGTGAAGCAAGAAAGAAAAAACTAAATAAGGTATTCCCTTATAAAAAATAAAAAGTAAAAATGGCATATCAAAAATTACAAGCAAGTGCAGCGATAACGATATATAAAAGCGATAACGCTAATATACCTAATCCGGCAGCACAGACTATTACAGGGTCAGCAACATCTATATCTACTAACAAATTAGTAGATAGCACAGCACCATTCGCAGGTGTAAAGGTTGGAGACATTGTGTTAAACACAACCGCAGGAACATCTGCAACGGTAACAGCAGTTGACTCTACGAGTCAGTTGACATTAAACGCTGATATCTTTACGGTAGCAGCACAAGCCTATGTCCTATACACCCAACAGCTTGACTTTTTAAAGGCAGGTAACGGATGTGTTCTATATGTAGGAGTGTCGGGTGACTTGAACGTTATTACAGCAGCAGGTCAGACTGTATTATTTATAGGAGTTCCCGTAGGGTTCTTCCCCGTACAGGTTACTAATGTTCTTTCTACAAGCACAACAGCAGATAGCATTGTAGCTTTATGGTAAATAAGAGCGTTGTAATATTTGGAGGTCATATGTCAGTAATAAATCACTATGGCGATGGTAAAAGAAAATATATCTCTACTACTACTAATAGTGATGTGAAGTTAAAGGTTAAAGTAAAATAATTATGAATGGTTGGATATCAGATATGAAGCTATTTTTACTTAATGGAAGTGCATTTGTGATATCTCTATCAACACTTGAGACATCATTAAAGATACTATTACTTTTAGTTTCTATAGGCTACACCATATACAAGTGGTGGATTACGAGTAAGATAAAGAATAATGATAATTAAAAAAATTATAATCCATTGTTCCGCAACAAGAGAGGGTCAGGACATTAGTGCTGACGAGATAAGAGGGTGGCATAAGGCTAAAGGATGGTCTGATATTGGATACCACTATATCATAGGTCTTGATGGAACAATAGCAAAGGGCAGGGAGGATAATATCCCCGGTGCTCATTGCAGGGGTCATAATGGAAATAGTTTAGGTGTATGCTACATTGGTGGTGTCGAGGAGGATGCAAAGACTCCTAAAGACACGAGGACTGATGAGCAGAAAGAAAGTTTGGAGACGTTACTGACGGTGTTAAAGATTCAGCATCCTGATGCTAAGGTTTATGGTCATAGGGATTTTTCTCCCAAGGCGTGTCCAAGTTTTGATGCAACGGAGGAATATAATTAATGAAGAAGATATTTGATTGGTTTGGAGGTAGTGTAGTAACAGACTTACTTGGCGGATTAGATAAGCTATTCACCTCTAAGGAAGAGAAGATAAAGGCACAGAATGTAATCAAGGAGATTCTTGTAAAGAAGCAAATTGAGTTACAGCAGTTGCAGACTGAGATAATTGTAACAGAGGCTAAGGGTAATTGGCTACAGAGAAGTTGGAGACCAATACTTATGTTAGCGTTTGGGTTTATAGTTATCTATGTAAAATTTTTAGCACCTGTATTAGAGCTACCTATTCCACCACTTGAGAATGAGTTTTGGAATTTATTGCAGCTCGGTATTGGTGGATATGTAATTGGTAGGACAGGCGAGAAGATGATGAAGTCGTACGCCACAAAGAAATAATATATGATAAACTCAATATCAATAACAACAAGTAACAGATATCCGGGAGAAGGGGGCTATATAATAACAGACCCACTTGCTCTCGCATATGCAAATGAGCTTAGTTCTGTTGAGGGGTATACTCTAACTAATGTAGAGGCAGAGTCTATTGATAATTTTTGCAAAAGGATAAAGGGATTAGACCCTGCATATGCAAACTTTGGGGACGCTGAGATATTTAATCAGGCGAGTGGACTTCAGATATCTCCAATGCTTGGGGATACATTGGGTACTAAGAAGTATAATCTTATGGACCCATCAAGTACCTCACTACAGCAAACATACGTTGGTGGATGTACAGCGAACTATGACGGGGTTACTACAGACGGAGTCAATGGATATATAAACTCCAATATAATTGCAGACAATTTTCCTGCTTTAAACTCATCAAGTGTCTGTGTAGGAAACGTATTGAGAGATAGCTCTTCGAGATGGGACTTTGGGTCTTATAGTACAAGCCCTCCGAATGATGGGAGTATATGGCGTAGGATGGGTACAGGGATTACTTCTTTTGGTAGGAGTTGGACTTTAGATAACGCAGTAGGTGGTGGTAATCAGGATAATAATCAAGGACATACTTGGATTAATTTGTTTACAACTCCATCAGCAGGGGAGAATTATCACAACGGAGTATTGGAATCAATAAACAGTACAAATTTTATACCGTCAGCAAACTCTATATATGTAACGCCCTTTGGAGGTGTAAACTTTAACGGTACGGTATTTAGTCAAGCTGCAAACACAATGATGTTTGGGCATTATTTTGCAGGGCTATCTTCAACAATGGTTCCTGTTTGGAATAGTATTGTAGATGACTTTATGAATGAATTAGGAAAGAAAACTTGGTAAAAAAAAATGGAAGCATATAGAATACATAATGACGTTAATTTAAAAACTTGGGTAGAAATCGAGGATGAATACACAGGGGCTTTAATATTAAATCCGGTGCAGGATATTATAGGAGATATCTATATAAGCATTATTGAATTTGATGCTATAGAGGATATACTTGAAAATATGTTTGCAGATGTAAGCCTGTACTTTACTCTTCAGGAATTTATACCTAAGCCTACACCTGTATAAAACAGAAGTAATATAAATATATTACCTTTGTAGTATAAATAAAATTAAGAATCAAATAAAATGGCAAAATTAAGCAAGAAAGAATTAGAGAGAGTACAAGGTATGCTCAATGCATTTAATCAATCAAAGATGCAGTTGGCTGATGCTGAGTTAGCAAAGAGGTCAATCATTAATGAGATTGATAAAATAAAAGAGGAGTACACTAAGATAGAGGGAGAGATGGCTGATAAGTATGGTGGCGGAGACTCTATAAGAATTAATGTCCAAACAGGGCATATAGAAAAGAAAAAAGACAAATAAGCAAATGGGATACATAGCAAATTACGCACAAGCAACAGCACCATCATTAACCGATAAGGTTATAGGTACTGACGTAGATAATAACAACGCAACTAAAAACTTTACTATACAAGATATATTGGGGTTAGGTGGGGTTCCACTTACAAATGTTTTATCTGCTGAAGACGTTGCAGTATCTCAAGGACCATCTACAACAAACTCTTTGTATCAGGTAGTTATCGGTGGAGCACAAGGCACGGTATCTGACCCTGTTATGTTGGATGCATCAGGTAACATTACATTTAACCAAGCAGGTACATACTTGCTAATAGCACAAGGGTGTTTTGGTAGGACAAATGGAGGAGCTAATGCTTTAATGCACTTTGCTGCTTTTCTTGATGGAGTTCAAGAGGGAGCAACTCAGTCTATAGGTATTAAGGATTCAGGAGACAAACTTCCATATGAGCGAACTGTTCCTATTGTTGTAACTGCCGGTCAGGTCTTAACCTTTAAAGTATCAAGAGATAGTGGATTTTTTAATGAAGGGTCTTTAGTGTCTTCTACTGATACAGATGGTCTTTTTACTATCACTCCCAACTTTAAGATAAATATATTAAAAGTAAAATAATGTCAGGCATTATTAGGAAAATATCTATAGGACCCGATTATAAATCCGGGGCTATGCACTACATAGTAGGGCAGTCTGTAGGTAGGGGTGCATATACCATCCATCTAATAATCTACGACAATTATAGTAATTCAATTAAAATATGGATTGAGGATGATAGTGAGGCGGTAATACTTTGGAAAGAGTTTACTTCAACTATGCCTGTGTCCATAGAGTATAACATAGAGTTTTAAATGAGGTCACCCCATTCATTTATTGTAAGACCATTAAATAACAAGAGATACAACAACACCAAAGATATTGGTGGCATAGAGTTTATTGTAAGCACATCAGAAGAGGACCACAAGTTCTCTAATAGGTTTGCTGAGGTAGTTGAGACTCCTGTTGGATATGATGGAAAAATCTCCAAGGGAGATACACTACTTGTACACCACAACGTATTCAAGTTCTATAACGATATGAGAGGTAGGCGTAAGAGTGGCAAGAGCTATTTCCAAGATGACCTATTCTTTGTGGACCTTGAGCAGTTCTACGCATATAAAAAAGATGGGACTTGGTACTCTTATGATAGGTATTGTTTTGTAAAGCCTGTACCTGCAACAGAGTCCTATATATATAAACCATTTTCGGAGGAGCCACTTGTAGGATTAGTAAAGATATCCAACGACTACCTGATTAGCAAGGGTGTTAATAATGGAGATAGGATATCCTTCAAGCCTGAGAGCGAGTATGAGTTTGACATTGATGGCGAGAAGCTATACAGGATGTATGACCATCAGATAACAATGAAGCTATGAAGTTAGGATGGATTCAAAGGATATAAAATTAAAAATAATAGAAGCAGGGTATAAAGCGGTAGAGCAGCTAATAAAGGTTTCCAAGGAGGCTATAATAAAACACGACCCGGAGGATGATATCTCTGCTGACAGATTAAAGAACGCAGCAGCTACAAAGAAGTTAGCTATATTCGATGCGTTTGAGATATTGAATAGGATTGAATCTGAGAAGGAGGCGTTAGAGTCTTTGAAGAATGGTCCTAAGAAGACAGATACAAAACAAGGATTTGCAGAAAGACGTTCTAAATAGAAACTTACATAGGGTTATAGAAGACTATATACCCAAGACAGTCCTTGTAAATAAGAACAAGGCGAAGACTTGGACGTATGGATATGACAGTAAGTATGACTTGGTTATTATATCTAAGGATGGAACGTTAGGAGATGTCATTGAGATACAGAGTCTAAGGATAGGGCTACCTGCTAAACCGAAGGAATGCTTCAAGAGACATAAGAAAAAATCTGAGCAGTATTGGGAGAGGGCAGATATACCAAAAGAATTAAATAAGATACAGTCTATATTCCAATGGAATGAGAAGCCATCTGAGTTTAAGGATAGGTGGGTTGATTATATCGAGAGAGAGTTTGAGAGAAGAGAAGAGGGGATGTGGTTTATGTCAAACGGTATCCCTACATATATCACAGGCTCTCACTATATGTACTTACAATGGGCTTCTATTGATGTAGGATACCCTGACTTCAGGGAGGCTAATAGACTATTATTCTTACATTGGGAGGCTTGCAAGGCTGACAAGCGTAGCTTTGGTCAAGACTATCTAAAGATAAGACGTTCAGGTTTCTCATTTATGAGTTCATCTGAGTGTGTGAACACAGGGACACTTGCAAAGGATGCGAGGGTCGGTATGCTATCTAAGACAGGGGGCGATGCCAAGAAGATGTTTACGGATAAGGTCGTGCCAATAAACAGCAGGCTACCTTTCTTCTTTAAGCCTATTATGGATGGTATGGATAAGCCTAAGACTGAGTTAGCATTTAGGATTCCTGCATCAAAGATTACAAAAAAGAATATGTACGACACGACCTCTGAGGAGTTGTACGGATTGGATACCACTATAGATTGGAAGAACACAGATGATAACTCCTATGATGGTGAGAAGCTATTACTGTTAGTTCACGATGAGAGTGGTAAGTGGTTGAAGCCAAATAATATATTAAATAATTGGAGGGTTACAAAGACTTGTCTACGATTAGGTAGTAAGATTATCGGTAAGTGTATGATGGGGTCTACCTCGAACGCACTAAAGAAAGGTGGAGAGCAGTTTAAGAAATTATATAGAGACTCTGATGTTACAAACCGTAACTCTAATGGTCAGACTAAGAGTGGACTATACTCATTGTTTATTCCAATGGAGTGGAATATGGAGGGTTTTATAGACAGGTATGGTATGCCTGTATTCAGGACACCTGATGAGCCTGTACTTGGAATTGATGGAGAGTATATAACTCAGGGTGCTATCGACTATTGGAAGGGAGAGGTTGACTCTCTAAAGAGCGACCCTGATGCATTGAATGAGTTTTACAGACAGTTCCCAAGGACAGAGTCACACGCATTTAGAGACGAGAGCAAGCAGTCTATATTTAATCTAACCAAGATATATCAGCAGGTTGAGTATAACGACTCATTGATTATGGAGCACCACGTAACTCGTGGGTCTTTCTCTTGGAAGAATGGTATAAAGGATACAGAGGTAGTATTTAATCCTGATAAGAGGGGAAGGTTCTATGTATCGTGGACACCAAGTAAGAACTTACAGAATAGGGTAGTAGAAAAGAATGGAGTAAAGTATCCGGGTAATGAGCATATAGGTGCATTCGGATGTGATAGTTATGACATATCAGGAGTAGTTGGGGGTGGTGGTTCTAATGGAGCACTACACGGAAAGACTAAGTTTAGTATGGAGGATGCTCCAAGTAATCAATTTTTCTTAGAGTATATAGCAAGACCTGAAACGGCAGAGATATTCTTTGAAGATGTGCTAATGGCTTGCGTATTTTATGGTATGCCAATCTTGTGTGAGAATAACAAGCCAAGACTATTATACCATTTTAAGAATAGAGGGTATAGGGGGTTCAGTATGAACAGACCCGACAAGCCTGCTAACAAGCTCTCTAAGACAGAGAAAGAGCTTGGGGGTATACCTAACTCAAGTGAAGACGTAAAACAGGCTCACGCCTCTGCTATAGAGTCCTACATAGAAGAGCACATTGGCTTTAAGTCTGAGGACGAGATGGGCGATTGTGTATTCGTAAGGACCTTAGAGGATTGGGCAAAGTTTGATATATCGAACAGAACTAAATTTGATGCGTCTATTAGCTCAGGTTTAGCTATAATGGCAACGCAAAGACATCTATATTTTACTGAGAAAAAAGTATCAAAAATAAAGATTAACTTTGCAAGGTATAGTAATAGAGGCAATACAAGCGAAATAATTAGATGAAAGAGGTACAAATTAATATATCATCTACAAGTTTCCCAAATCAATTTGTGTCGGATGCAGAGAAAAAAACTGTAGAGTTCGGCTTACAGATTGGTCAGGCTATTCAGTATGAGTGGTTTAAAAAGGACGGGAACTCTTGTAGGTTTTACAGTCAATGGAGAGATTTCCAACGATTAAGATTATATGCAAGAGGTGAGCAGTCAGTAGGCAAATATAAAAATGAGCTTGCTGTTGATGGAGATTTAAGTTATCTAAACTTAGATTGGACACCTGTACCTATACTTCCAAAGTTTGTTGACATTGTTGTTAACGGTATGCAAGACCGTATGTTCGAGCCAAAGGCATATGCACAAGATGCTATGTCTATGTCTAAGCGAAGCAAGTATCAGCAGATGATAGAAGGGCAGATGGTTGCAAAGCCTATGCTTGAGATTATACAAGAGAAGACAGGGGCTAATCCTTTCACGATGAATCCTGATGAGCTTCCTAATACTGATGAGGAGTTGGCTTTGTATATGCAGCTTAACTACAAGCCTGCAATAGAGATTGCAGAGGAAGAGGCAATAAGCACAATATTTGAAAGCAATAAGTATAACGACATAAGAAAGCAGCTTGACTACGACCTTACCGTATTAGGTATAGGATGTGCCAAGCACGAGTTCCTTCCCGGTGGAGGAGTAAAACTAAACTATGTAGACCCTGCTAATATTGTATACAGCTATACTGAAGACCCTCACTTTAAAGATTGTTTCTATTGGGGAGAGATTAAGACTGTACCTATTACTGAGCTTGTTAAGATTGACACAAGTCTAACCAACGAAGACTTAGAGACAATATCTAAATACTCTCAAAGTTGGTATGACTACTATGATGTTGCTCAATTCCAACAAGATGATATATTCTATAAGGATACTGCAACTCTACTTTACTTTAACTATAAGACCACTAAGAAGGTAGTATACAAAAGAAAGGTAAAGGATAATGGTAATGTATCTATGGTCGAGAAAGACGATAGCTTTAACCCACCTGAAGATATGCAAGAGGAAGGGAAATTTGAAAAGGTTTCCAAGACTATTGATGTATGGTATGAGGGAGTTATGGTTATGGGTACTAACATTATACTCAAGTGGGATATGATGGAGAATATGGTACGACCACAGTCTGCCACTCAACACGCTATACCTAACTATGTATGCGTTGCCCCAAGAATGTATAAGGGTGTTATTGAGTCTTTAGTTAGAAGGATGATACCATTCGCTGACTTGATTCAGATTACTCACCTAAAACTACAGCAGGTTATATCACGGGTTGTACCTGATGGTGTATTTATTGATGCAGATGGTCTAAGTGAAGTAGACTTAGGTACAGGAGCAGCATACAATCCTGAAGATGCTTTGAGGTTATACTTCCAAACGGGTAGTGTAATCGGAAGGAGCTATACAGGAGATGGAGAGTTTAATAATGCAAGGGTTCCTATTCAGGAGCTAAACTCTAATTCGGGTGCATCAAAGACTCAGATGCTTTTAACTAACTACAATCACTACTTAAACCAAATAAGAAATGTAACGGGACTTAATGAGGCGAGAGACGGCAGTTCTCCTGACCCTAATGCATTGGTAGGATTACAGAAGTTAGCAGCGTTAAACTCTAACGTAGCCACAAGGCATATATTGCAAGGTAGCCTATATATATGTAGGAGTCTATCTGAGGCTATAACGTATAGGGTAGCTGACATCCTTCAATACTCTGACTTTAAGGATGAGTTTATAAATCAGATTGGCAAGTACAATGTATCTATACTAAGTGATATCAAAGACTTATATATATATGACTTTGGAATATTCATCGAGATGTCTCCTGACGAAGAGCAGAAGGCAATGCTTGAGCAGAATGTTCAGATGGCTTTATCTAAGGGAGATATAAACCTTGAGGACGCTATTGACATTAGAGAGATAAGAAATCTTAAACTCGCCAATCAGTTACTAAAGGTTAAGAGGGTAGCTAAACAAGAGAGAGAAGAGAAGATGGCTATGCAGAAGCAGGCTATTCAAGCTCAACAGCAAATGCAGTCTCAAGAGTTAGCAGCACAGGCAGCTCAGATGAAGATACAGGCAGAGACTCAGGCTAAGATGCAGTACAGACAGGCTGACGTAGCATTCGAGATTGAGAAGATGAAGAACGAGGCTATGTTAAAATCTCAGTTAATGGATAAAGAGTTTGAACTTAATCTTCAATTAGCACAGATGAATGCACAGTCCTTAGCTGATAGAGAGTCTTCAAGAGAGGATGCTAAGTCAAACAGGATTAGCCAACAGAATACAGAGCAAAGCAAGTTAATTAACCAAAGAAAGAATAATCTACCTCCATTGAATTTTGAATCAAACGAGGATAGCTTAGATGGTTTTGACTTTGCGGAGTTTAACCCAAGATAATGAGCAAAAAAAAACTATAATATATTTTGCCTAAATTTGCAAACAATTAAATCAAACACATAATGGAATTTAAAGTTAAAGCGGTAGAAGTCGGAGAAGAAAAGTCAACTCAAGAAATAGAAAGAGAATTACTTGAGAAGCACGAGGAAAAATTAAACCAAGAGGTAGCACCTGATGTTGAGGTCCAAGAGACACCAAAGGTAAACCTTGAAGTTGAAGAAACTCCTCAAGTAGAGGAGCCGACTAAAGAAGTAGAAACACAATCTCAGGAGGCTACGCTAACTGAGGAAGACGTTCTTAAATTTATTGGTAATAAATACGGAAGAGAAATCAATTCACTTGATGAGTTCAATCAAGCGAGAGAGGAGAGCGACCCTCTCCCTGAAGATGTATCCAAGTATTTACAATACAAAAAGGATACAGGTCGTGGCATTAATGATTTTATGCAATTGCAAAAGAATTATGATGACGCAGAGCCTGACCAACTGCTACGAGATTATCTTAGTGCAACCGAGAAAGGGTTGGATGCAGAAGACATTGACATTCTTATGGAGGATTATTCCTATGATGAGGACATTGATGACGAAAGCTACATTAAGAAAACCAAGTTAGCAAAAAAGAAGACAATTGCTAAAGCCAAAGACTACTTTGCAGAGCAACAGGAAAAATACAAAGTTCCTCTCGAGTCGAGAAGGGATGGTCTTCCTGATAGCGAAGCGAAAGAGTTGGAGGAATATAGACAATATATAGCTGACGCTAAGACGATAGATGAGCAAAACTCTCGCAAGAGAGAGGTGTTCTCGAAAAAGACAGATGACGTATTCAACGAGTTCAAAGGTTTTGAGTTCAAATTAGGCGAAGACAAATCTATTTCTTTTTCACCGGGAGATGCTGCTGAACTTAGAAAGAGTCAATCAGACCCCTCAAACTTTATTAAAAAGTTTTTGGATGAAGATGGAATCATAAGTGATGCGGAGGGATACCACAAGTCTTTAGCAATGGCGATGCATCCTGACAAGTTTGCTAAGTTCTTTTACGAACAAGGCAAGAGTGCTTCGGCAGATGAGCAGATGAGGAAAATGAAAAATGTCAATATGACAACTCGCTCTGCTCCTGAAGTAACACAAGCGAAATCAGGTATGCAAATTAAATCTTTGAACAATGACTCAGGTCGTGGTTTAAAGATTAGGAAAAGATAATTAATAAAAAAGTTTAACATTTAAAAAAAAAAAGAAAAAAAAATTATGGCAGGAACAGTATTAACCCCACCTGCGGGTCCGGGGTTTGACTTACAACCGAGTGCTCAACAAGTACCGTTGAGTACAAATTACATTACTAACTTCGACTTCTTGAATCAGTATCTTCCTGATACCTACGAGAAAGAATTCGAGCGTTATGGAAACAGAACAATCTCCTCATTCCTTAGAATGGTAGGAGCAGAAATGCCTTCTAACTCAGACCTTATCAAATGGGCAGAGCAAGGAAGACTACACACTAAATACACGAGCGTGGGTTCAAATGGATTATTAGGTGACGATTCAGTTACATTCCAAGTGAATGACACAGGCGTTCCTGCATTTACAGCAAATAATGCTGTGGCAGTAAGAGTTGGACAAACTGTTATGATTGTTCAGAATGATGGTTCAGGTTCTAACAAAGCTATTGTTACAGCAGTTACAGCAGCTTCAAACCAATTTACAGTAGGTTTCTATGAAGCAGGAGGTTTGGTTACAACAGGTACAGGTCCTGCAAATGCAGACGTTACTGTATTTATCTATGGTTCTGAGTTCAAAAAAGGAACTGAAGGAATGGAAGGTTCATTAGAATCTGACGATTTCATCTTCGAGAACTCTCCAATCATTATCAAAGACAAGTATGCAGTATCAGGTTCTGATATGGCACAAATTGGATGGGTTGAAGTAACTACTGAAAATGGAGCTAACGGATACCTATGGTATTTAAAGTCTGAGCACGAAACTCGTTTACGTTTTGATGACTACTTGGAAACTTCAATGATTGAAGCAGTTCCTGCTGAAGCAGCTTCAGGAGCATTAGCAGCAGATGCTAAAGGTTCTGAAGGTATCTTCTACGTTGTTAACAACCGAGGAAACGTATGGGGCGGAGGTAGCCCAACTACTCTTGCTGAGTGGGATACGGTAGTATCACGACTTGACAAGCAAGGTGCAATTGAAGAGAACGTAGTATTTGTTAATAGAGAGTTATCTTTTGACATTGACGATATGTTAGCAGGGTTAAACGGTTACTCAACTACGGGTGCTGCTAACTTCGCATCTTTCGGTTTATTCGACAATGATAAAGATATGGCATTGAACTTAGGTTTCACAGGATTCCGTAGAGGATATGACTTCTACAAGTCTGATTGGAAATACCTAAATGACCCAACTATGCGTGGTGGATTATCAAGTGGAGCAGTAAACGGACTATTAGTCCCTGCCGGTTCTACTTCAGTATACGACCAAGTAATGGGTAAAAACGCAAAGCGTCCATTCTTGCACGTTCGATACAGAGCTTCTGAAACTGAAGACAGACGTTACAAAACGTGGATTACAGGTTCAGCAGGTGGAGCACAAACTTCAAGCTTAGATGCTATGGAAGTACACTTCTTATCTGAGAGAGCTGTATGTACGTTAGGTGCAAACAACTTCTTCTTATTCCAAGACTAAGAAGTAAATTAATAATGGGATGGGGCTGCATATGTAGCCTCTCCCTTTTTTTTAAGAATTAAATTAGAATTAAATGAAAAATAAAAACAAAGTATTTGAAGCTAAGTCTTACAGGCTTACAAGAGATGTAGCACCTTTATCTTTTATGCTACCGACACAAAACAGTAGAAGATTCGCATTAATGCATTTTGACGAAGATACAGGTACTAACCGAGAGCTTCGATATGCACGAAACCAAAAGTCCCCATTTGTAGACGAGCAGGATGGAAATGCCATCCTTGAACCCGTAATATTTGAAGATGGGCTACTTCACGTTGGAAAAGAAAACCAAGTATTGCAGAAGTTCTTGCACTACCATCCCTTAAACGGAGTGAAGTTTGAAGAAATCAACAAAGCTAAAGATGCCACAGAAGAGGTAGACTACCTATTAGTTCAAGCAGATGCATTGATAGAGGCTAAGTCACTTAGCATAGAGCAACTTGAGAATGTATGTCGTGTACTCTTTAATATGGATACATCAAAGACATCCACCGCAGAGATGAAGCGAGACATATTAGTATTTGCTAAGAACAATCCAAGTGATTTCTTAGATGTTATAACAGACCCTGAGCTACAGTTAGTAGGAACGGTTCAAAGATTCTTTGACCAAGGGCTATTGACATTTAGAAAAAGTAATAAAGAGGTATGGTTTAATTTATCTTCCAATAAAACAAAGTTATTAAATGTACCTTTTGGAGAAGAAGGTATAGATTTAGTTGTCTCTTATATGAAGAGCGATGATGGTATAGAGATATTAAAACACCTTGAATCACTATTAGACTAACAAGTTACTCTACCAATATACAAAGACTCCGCAAAAATGTGGGGTCTTTTTTTTTGCCTATCTTTGTAATAAAATAAGAGCAGATGATTAACTCGGTCCGACAGACGGTAATGTCTGTATTGAACAAAAATAATTACGGGTACATAACCCCATCTGATTTCAACTTGTTTGCAAAGCAAGCTCAGTTAGATATCTTTGAGAATTATTTCTATCAGTACAACTACCAATTAATGAAAGAAAATGCCCGTCAATCAGGAACGGGTTACGCAGATATTACGAAAGGTATAGAGGAGGTAATAGACTCTTTCTCAGTAACGCTACCATTGTTACAGAATGCAGGTAGTCAGTATTTTTTACCATCTCCAACAACGACTAACAATAGCTACTATCTTATTAATAAGGTATTAATCTATACTAATCAATTGGCAAGTGGTACTACTACAGCTACTAATGTGGCAGGGACGCTTGTAGAGGACTCTACAGCAGACTTTACAGCAAGTGGTGTATCAGTAGGGGATATCGTGTCAACGGTAACAGGAGGCGTTACATACAATACTATAGTGGCATCTGTGAACAGCTCTACTCAGTTAACAGTAGGAGCTACGTCAGGCGTAACTGTATGGGATGCAATTGGTAAGACTTATAATATATATAGGGCATCAGATATAAAGGAAGCAGAGAAGGTAAGCAACAGCAAGATTACTATGCTAAGTAATTCTATTCTTACTGCACCAAACCTAACATTCCCTGCATACGCACAGGAGGGTGACTTCTTGGATTCTTATCCAAACACAATAAATAATATAGGGCAATTGGTTTCTCAGTACATTAGATTTCCATTTGCACCTAAGTGGACATTCATAACATTAGCAAGTGGAGAGCCTGTATTTGATTCAGGAAGTGCTGACTATCAAGACTTTGAGCTACCATTGGACGATGAGGTTAACTTGGTTAACAAGATTCTACAATACGCAGGTATGTCGATTAGAGAGATTCAGGCAGTACAGTTTGCACAGGCTGAGGACAACGAGAATACAGCATCAGAAAAATAACATATGGCATATATATCACAATATCAATATTACGAAAATGGAGGGGCAAGCCCTGAAGATGAAAATTGGGGTTCATACCAATATGTTTCTTTAGAGGATATAGTAAATAATTTTATGTTAATGTACGCAGGGAACCACTCATTGGTAAACAATGAGCCTCGCTACAAGGTATTGTTCCACGCAAAGAGGGCGATACAAGAATTAAACTATGACGCATTTAAAGAGAGCAAGATATTAGAACTAAATGTTGGGGCACAGCTTAGGTATGTGCTACCATCAGACTATGTAAATTGGATTAGAGTGTCAATGTACCGTGATGGTCTATTGATGCCATTGACTGAAAACATTCAGACCAATTGGTCAAGTGCATACCTACAAGACAATAACGATAGGATACTATTCGATATAGATGGTAACGCATTAAGCCCTCAGAACTCAAACTTAGACCAAGATAGATTAGATGGGACTAAGCAGTCTATATACCTAAACCAAAACTCTGAGTATTATGGGAGAGCAGGTTGGAATATTGATGGGGCTTGGTACTTTGACTATGGGATAGGTGCTCGATACGGATTGAATACAGAGACTGCAAACGCTAACCCTACATTTAAGATAGATGCAAAGGGTGGTGTCATAAACTTTAGCTCAGGTATTGAGGGAGAGCTTGTTGTACTTGAGTATGTATCTGATGGTATGGAGAATGGAGACGACAGTAAGGTAACTGTTAATAAGTTATTTGAAGACTTCATCTACGCTTACATTGAGTACGCTATATTAAATAGCAAGGTAGGTGTCCAAGAGTATGTCGTAAGGAGAGCACAGAAGAGAAAGACAGCATTACTTAGAAACGCAAAAATAAGAATTAGCAATATACATCCGGGAAGATTATTAATGAATCTAAGAGGAAGAGATAAGTGGTTAAAATAATATGGCGAATATTCAAAGAAACTTTATAGCAGGTAGGATGAATAAATCAGTCGATGAGCGACTCGTTCCAAACGGGGAGTACATTGATGCATTAAACATTCGTATGGGGTCAACAGAAGGCTCTGAGATAGGTGTCCTTGAAAACTCTAAAGGGAATACTCAGCTAACAACGTTAGAGTATAATAACCAAGCACTATCTGCTGACGCAAGGTGCATAGGAGCATTTGACGATGGAGCCAATGAGACTATGTATTGGTTTATACACGACTCAGACTTTAATCAAGGTAAACTTGATATGGTAGTGTCCTATAATGTAAACACTACGGCAGTTGTATACCATCTGATAAGTATCAATGATGGAAGTGGTGTCAATACCACACTAAACTTCAATCCTGAGTACCTAATAACAGGCGTAAATAAAGTTGAGGACTTGTTATTCTTTACGGATAACTTCAATCAGCCAAGAGAAATAAATGTTAAGAGAGGTTACTCTCAGCCTGATACAATAACGTTGTTAGATGGGTTTTCTTATGATGATATATTGGTAATAAAAAGACCACCATCAGCAGCACCTGAAGTAGCTCTTGTTACCACATCACCAAACGAAACATTCTTAGAGGAGAGGTTTATATGCTTTGCTTATAGATACAAGTATGCTGATGATGAGTATTCAGCTACATCTCAATGGACAGACCCTGCATTTGCACCAAGACCTTTTTCATTTGAAAGAGATAGTATGCTAAATGAGGGTATGGTTAATGAGTTTAACCAAGCAGAGGTAACCTACAATACAGGTGGACCTTTGGTAAAAGGTATTGACATATTATTTAAGGAAGCAGATAGCCCTACTATAAAGATAATAGAGAAGATTGACAAGGCGAAAGCAGGTCTTACAGACAATGCAGAAGAGACCTTTACATTCACAAATAGTAAGATATTTACAATACTCCCTGAGTCAGAGATACTCAGACTATACGATAGTGTTCCCTTATTGAGTAAGGCTCAGACAGTTATGGGCAACCGACTTATGTACGGTAACTATACTGAAGGATTTGATTTAATAGACAATGATGGTAATGATGTAAGGTTTGATTACACTACTTCACAGAACTCTGATTTATTGATTACTGAAGATATTCAAGGTACACTATCAGCAGGAACCTATACCATTGATGGAACAGAGACACCTGATGATACTTTGGTTTCATTTGAATTTGATTCAAGTGTAGAACTAAAAGCAGGAGCATATCTTACATTTTCCTTTACTTTTAGCCACGATAGTTGGTCAGGTCTTCCGCCACCTGTCCCTACAGAGACAAATGGCAATGATAATATTCTTGAGTTTGCATTTCCTCTTACAAGAGACTATGCAAATGTGTACGACTTATGGCTAAGTGATGAGTGGCAAGAGGCTATAGGAATATCTTTACCCGGTGGTAATATTCAGCCAATGGCTACAGCAGAAGATGGAATAACATTAACAGATTTATATAACACTATATTTGCTGACCTTCTTAATGGTGCATATGAAAAATATCAGAGTGGTATAAGTGCTATTGAACAAGCAATTATAACTACGGCTTCGGCAGGGTCAGATGTAATTACCTTTCAGTTCCCTGCTATACAATACCAAGATAATATTACTGCTGCTATATATACGGAATACTTATCTGTCGTTGAGCCAAATGTAGAGTATTTGTCAACAGGAACTCAGAAGAGCTTGCATAGCAATAGAGGATACGAGATAGGGATAGTCTATATGGACGAGTTCAATAGGTCCACTCCTACATTAGTTAGTGAGAACAATACGGAGCACTTCCCTTGTTCTACTTGCGACACAGCTAATAGTATTGACGTAACTATACCAACCACACAGCTTGCTCCATTTTGGGCAAAGAAATATAAGTTTGCAATAAAGCCTGATAGAGAGACATACGAGACTATATACTCGAATTTATACTTTACAGAGCCTGAGGCAAAAGACACATACTTCTTACTTGAAGGAGAGAACGCTGCTAAGATAACCGATGGACAGAGGTTAATACTAAAGAGAGACCAAACAGGTCCGGCAAGTAGTTGCATATATCCCACGGTATTAGAAAAAGAGGCAAAGGAAGCAGACTTTATTGAAGTTCCAAGTAAAAAGAATCCTTCCATTAATCTACCTGTACCGAGTGGTGTGTATATGAAGATAGACTCTACTGATTTTTCAGTAGAGAGTTCAGAGGATTCTATTATAGGTCCACGTACAGATGAAGCGATAGCTGTTAATAAAGGAGTAGGACCAATAGTAGAGGTTAATTTAAGCACAGACGATGGGACACCGGGTAATATTGACATTGATATACCTATAGGTAGTACGATTGTATTACACTACAGAAATATTAGGAGAGGAGGAGGAAGTTGCGGCAAAAGAGAGTATCAATTAGATAAGGTGTACACAGCATCTGCGAACTATGATAATCCTTACGATTGGTTTGTGGGAGATAATATTGCTCTCACTTTAAATGATGGGGTTGGTACATCAGGTCAGACAAATGTATTTTTAAACCCTACTCCGGGAACTCCTACTCCTATTGCAGATATTAGAGATGTAGTGACTGTTGTTAATCCTGATGTGGCAATAAACTATTGGCAGTTTTTTAGAGCCAATAGCAATGTATTGTATCTAACAACTACAGGAACTACTGCGTGTGGTGGTTTATTTGGTGGTTCTAATAAGGACTCTGAACTTAGGACTACTGTTACTATATACAGGGCAGATGAGACAGTAGTATTTGAAAGCGAACCACTCGATGCATCTCCTGATATTTGGTATGAGTCTTCTGAGTCATTTGGAATTGTTGAAGGTACAGATAAGTGTCGTATAGAGTTAGGTGTTGCAACAGCAGAGCCTACACCTATTGCATTTAACTATCTTGATTTAGATGGAAGAAGTCAGCAAATAGTATTGCAGCCCGGAACGGCACTATTTGTAAATGGTATATGTGGTAGTGCAGCAGTATCTCCTACTACACCGGCTACTCTTCCTGTTACAATATTTGATACAGCATTAGCAGCAGGTACGCATTTGGGTAATGTTCAAGACCAAATCCTTAGCTCATCCACTCCTGCTATATGCGAAACAAACTTCTTTAACTGCTTTACATTTGGAAATGGTGTAGAGAGCTATAAGATTAGAGATAGTGCCATTGGTAAACCTTTTGCACTTGGCAACAGGGTTACATCCACACAGGCAAATGAGGTTGAGCAAGTTAATCGCTTTGCTGATATTACCTATAGTGGTGTATACTCAGACGAGTCGAATGTAAATAGGCTAAATGAGTTTAATAGAGGGCTACTTAACTTCAAGCCACTCGAAGAGTCTTTTGGTCCTGTAGAAATACTATTCGGTAGAGAGACAGATGTACTGACTTTACAAGAGAATAAGATATCATATGTATTAGCAGGGAAAAACTTACTCTCTGACGCAGCAGGTGGAAGCACCCTTACCTCAGTACCTCAAGTGTTAGGTACTCAGATAGCAAGGATTGAGGAGTTTGGTATCAGTAACAACCCTGAGAGCTTTGCTCAATGGGGACCTGATAAATACTTCACAGACGCAAAGAGAGGAGCTGTATTGAAACTTACAGGGGCAAGTGGTCCGAGTGACTCATTAGAGGTTATCTCTCAGAATGGTATGAGAACTTGGTTTAGAGACCTGTTCCTTGTATCAATGAATAAACAGAAACTTGGTGGCTTTGACCCATATATGAATGAGTATGTCATCACAGCTAACCAACAAAACTTACCTGCACAGATTGAGTGTGTAGACTGTGATGTGTCTCAGACAATAATAGTAACACCTGAGACTCCTTACAACCGATGCTTTGAATTAGGTGCAGCGATTGGAGAGACTATTATGGGTTGGGGTGCTTCAACAATTAACCAAGGAGATGTTCTTGACTACGATGTAATCATTACCTATAATGGAAATGTTACACAGATATTAGGGTCGAGTAGTGGTACAGGTACACTCATCTTCCAAAAGGATACGATAAATGTAACGGAGGTAACAATACAGATAATATCAAGGGTTCCAATGAATATTAATTTCACGGTAGGATGTCCTTTATCTGAGACTATTAGTATTGTTGAGGTGTGTGTGACGAGTCCGAATGAAGAGGGACTACAGGTTCACAACCAACACAGATTTGTAGATGGCACATATACATCACCACTAACATCCAACCAAGTAAAGTTTGGAACAGATATAGGAAGCCCTGTGGTGTCATACTATGACGTTACAACGGGACCACAAGGTGTTGGGGCTATACCACCGAATGGTGCGAGTATGACCCTTACATTCAATAAGCTGAGTGGAGATAGTGCGACATTTGATACAGCTACAAATGACTTTAAGTTTTTAAGGAGTAGTACAAACTATCCAAATACACAGGCATCTATTGCAACCCTTTTAGCTGCAGCTACGTCAATGACTACGGATACAGGTGGAGCACCCAATATATACACGGGTACTTTTACTGTACCTAATGGAAGTAATGGAGATTTTTTATATCTTATATATGACTATAGAAAGCCTAATAATGTCAACTTATGTTTTGGTGCAGACTTGGAATCTTCTTGTTGTGGATGTTAAAAAGAAAATAATTAGAATTAAAAAATGGCAACAGTAAACGTATATATAGACGGAACAACACTAAGCAACTCTACTGCGGTTTATACAGACGCAGGGCTAACAACTTGTGCAACAGCAGGATTCTACTCTGATGGTACTATATCAAGAGAGCAGGTAGTTAGTGGAGGTACTTGTTACCTACTACCAAATCAGACTTGCCCTTCTTGTGCAACAGCGTGTGGAGGATTGATTGCATTGTCAAGTGCTGCGGCAGGATACTATACTTTAGATATAGACACAGGAGCAACCTCAACAGATACAGGAGCAATAGTAGTTAGCTTTAATCCATTTAGTGTGCCTGATGGTGTAAGAGCTGTATATGATGGAGTGACTTATAATAAGTTAAGTTCTCCAATCTATGGTAAATTGCAGTCAACAGGAGCGAATGACCCCTTTACATTTATTGGAAACACAGGGGATGATTGTGGTATTCTTGCAGGTAGCCCACACACTTTAGACGAGTATGATTACGATGGTACTTCTTTTGTGACTACAGGTAGCACTCAAGTTGTAACAGTAAACTCAGTAGATATGCAGTTAACTGCTACAGCACCGGGACTTTGTGTTATGGTTATACCAAAGCTCGTAGGTACTCCATCAATTATAAGGCTTGAGATAGCAGGTCCCTGTGCAGGTACAGGATTTAATGTTACAACAGCGTGTCCAACGGAGCTAACATCTTTTACGACATCATCAAGACAGGTGTCATCCGTTAATGCCTGTGCTGAGACCACATATACTGTAACGCTTTATAATGTACCCGTAACAGGAACGGCAGGAGCACCTGCATTGCACGACTATGTGTTTACAGATATAAACGGACAGTTTGCTACAGCTGATGGCTTCTATAGGGTTGAGTCTACAGGAGATAATATTGAGGTTACAGATGGTATTGTTGTAGGAGTAAATACTTGTCCATAAAGAAAATAAGATATGAGTGAAGTAATAGCAGGAAATAATTATACACTAACTTACGATAGAGGGGTTACGGGATTCCCGTCATTCTATTCGTACTACCCTGACTTTATGATGGGTATGAATAACTATTTTTATACTTGGAAGGGAGGCAACCTATACAGGCATAATACAAACGAGACTCGAAATAATTACTATGGCGTTCAGTATAACTCTGAAGTAATATCAGTATTCAATGACTCTCCCTTAGAGAATAAGCTGTTCAAGACTATCGAGCTTGGAGGAGATGACCGTTGGGATGTCTCATTGATTAGCGACCAACAGACCACAGGGTTTATTGATGAGGATTGGTTTGAAAAGAAGGAGGGTACATTCTTTGCTTTCGTTAGAAATAGTGGTACGGTTCCTGCATCATTAGACCAATACGCATTACGTTCAGTAAATGGCTTAGGTACAAGCTCTAATATCACTACGGTAACTACAGTATCTACGATTGACTTTAATGTCAATACTCCGGTTGGCAGTATTATAAGTATTGGGGACTATGTATATTGGGGCAGTAGTGCACCTACTTTGTTTGGTGTAGTCACAGCAATAAACCAAAACTTACCACAGGGTATTAACAATGTGGTTGTCAACAACTCAACAGGTACAGTTCCTGTTGGAACAACAGAGTATATACTATACATAAAGAACTCAGTAGCTGAATCTCAGGGTATCTTGGGTCACTACGGACAGTTTACTCTGACAAACGACAACACATCTAAGGTAGAGCTATACGCAGTATTATCTGAGGTTATGAAATCATTCCCATAATTTTTGTATCTTTGCTGTAATATGGATGAAGTTCAATTAGTACAACCCAATCCTGAATCTGTTTTGGAGAATATTATCCAACACAGAGGGGCATTATGGGAAAAGATTAATGAATTTAAAAGTCAAATGATATCTATGGAAGGAGTGGTGTTACACCACACTAAAGAGATGGAGGAGACTATGCCATTAAAGCACCATATAAAAGATGGTATTTACACAAGAGAAGTTTTTATGCCAAAGGGGATGTTGGTATTAAGTTTTATTCATAAGGTAAATCACCCATCTTTTTTTTTAAGTGGAGAGATGTCTATCTTAACAGATAAGGCAGAGATAAAAAGAATAAAAGCACCTATGGTGGTGCAAACAGAAATAGGAACGCAAAGGGTGGCTTATATACACGAAGATAGTGTTTGGGTGTGTACTTATAGGACAGATGCAAAGACAGTTGAGGAAGCAGAAAAAGAAGTGTTTACCGAAGACTACAACGAGTTGCCTGAATACGTTATAAAAGAAAAGAAGAAATTATGTCAGGAGTAATAGCAGGATTAGCAATAAGCACAGTCTCAGCAGGTGCATCGTTTGCTCAAGCGGCAAAGCAAAACAGATTAAAGCGTCAAGCACAAGAAAATGCAGAGCGGGCAATGGCAGAAGCAAAAAAGAATTTGGATAAAAACTTTGCAAAGCAGATGGCTATAAAGAAAGAGCCATACGACTTAGAGAGACAGGCTATGTTAGCTCAAGGGGCACAGCTTACTCAGGCAGGTATAGAGAGTGAGAGAGGTTCGGCAGCTACCGCAGGTAGGGTATTCGCTCAACAGCAGTTAGGGCAGCAGCAGATTAGGAGTGCTATGGCTGACGAGATGACAAATATTGAGGCAGCAGTCCTTGAGGAAGAGTCAAGACTAAGAGACTTAGGAGTTGGCTTAGACTTAGAGGAAGTAGCAGGTCAGCAGATGATGGCAGCAGACGCACAGAGAGCAGCAGCAGCATCTACACAGCAAGGTTTCCAAAGTGCATTAGGTGCAGCACAGTTAGCAGTAGAACAAGTTCCTTTGTATAGGGAAACAAGAGCAGACAGGTTGGCTCGAAAGGCAGCCGAGGCAGAAGCTTTTCGAGCTGATGCTCTTGCGACAATGCCAACGGCAGAGTCATATAAAAAAATGGGATTAAACGCACAAACACCTCAAATGGGTTCAGATTTTCTTATGCCAACAACTATTAACCCATTCGCTTTGAGTCTTGACCCTACCCTGTCAAATAAAAAACCTTTTGAATTTGATACAGATATTTCCCTTTTCCCTATGCCCGGTTATACATATGACCCAATCACAGGAAAGTATAAAAAGTAATAATAGAACAATATGCCATTAGGTTATAAATACGTAGAGAGAGATGCTCAGGATACTCAGATAAATTGGGCTGAGGTCGGAGCCAACTTTAGCGGTATGCTCCAAGAGGAGAATCGTGTAAGAGAAGAAAAGAAGGATGCTTTAGATGAGCAAGCAAGAGCCTATCAGAATTCATTAAACTCAATACCTACAGGACAGAATACACAGCTAAACGATGCTGCGTTAAATTTTGCAGCAGACTTGCAAGAGCAGGCTCTAATGCTAAATAAAAATCTAAAGGCAGGTTTACTAAGTCCAAGAGACTACACAAGGTATATGCAAAACCTTATGGACGGTACAAATCAAGCGTTTGGTTTATTTGATGATTACAATCAAGAGTATTCAAGGAAGATGAAGATGGTAGAGGATGGAACGCTTTCTCAGGTTGATTTGGAAATTATGGCTAACACCGAGTCGTTTGCAAACTTCCAAAATCACAGACTTGTAATAAACCCTGATGATAGTAAAGTAGCCTCTGCGAGAATGATTGAAGGACCTGATGGTACTTTAGTGCCTGACACTAACCCGAACCACTTAGCATTGGTATCAGTTCTTAGAGATAGGATAAGACAGACAGTACCCAAGTTTAATGTGACGGGTGTATCTCAACAGAGAGCAGAGGCTTTAGGTGCTGACCAACGTACTATCATTGAGAGTATGGGTACTGCATATAAGGCAGGTATATTTAAGGAGGTATCAGATATAAGACAAAGAGAACGCTACGGAGATAAGACAGATGCAGAGTATGCTAAGGAGCTTGGTATAAAAGAAGAAGACTTCAAGTCTATCTCATTGTTTAATGAGAGTCAAGATAAGTGGGCGAAGAGCCAAGTGTCATCAGACGTTAATAGTATGGCAGGTGCGTCTACACTTATAGACTTTATAACCTCTAAGGGTGGTACTCAGTACACTACAACGTTTGACCCAAAGGGAGTATTTAATGAGGATGGAAGTCGAGACGAAACCGTTATCCTACTTGAGAATAAGAATGGGAGGGTGGTATCAAATTTAACAGATATCCAACAGGCTAATGCAGAGCAGGCTTTAAAGGACCAATCAGAGAGTATGATTGATACTAAGGTTACAACGAAGACGGTGTTTACTGAAAAAGCTCCACCTGTAAGAAGCGGAGGCAATCGCACAGGCACATATCCAAAAGGCGACAAGCCCCTAAGCGACAAACAATTATTCGGATACTTAAAAAACCTATGGGAAGGTACAGAGGGTCAAATAAACTCAGCAGAGAAACGACTCCGTGGTTACAATCCAAATATACAAAAAATAGAAAGAGATGACGAAGGAGTGTACATAACCTATCAAGACGAAGAATCAGGAAAACTATTTAGAGAGGCATTTGATTTTGCTAAGATGGATACTGAGGCAGATTGGATAGCAGGTATTTCATCTTTTGTGGGAGGGAGTGTAGTTGGAAAAGACTATATTAAAAAGTCACTTGAATGGTCAGGGTATGGCGAACCTCAAAGTCTAAAAAAATATGGTAAAACTTTTACTGACGAAGGAGAAGCCGTTCAAAAAGAGAGAGAGAAGCTAACAAAAAATTCTTTTCTTAATAAAAACAATATGGACGTTCTTACAGATATAATAGCAGCAGTTGAAGCAGAAGGAAGTAAAGTAATAGACTATGACCAAATAAAATTCCAAGATGACTTTAAAGTGCAAAGAGCTGATGGGAAAATAGAGGAGTTTAATACAGACCAAAATAATGCGTTTCAAGCTCAAAATGAGTTAGATAGATTTTATGAATTTATGAGGGGAGGCACTACCGATGCTAAAGGAACTACAAAGGCAACTGATTATATAGGTGGTCTTAGAGAGAAATATCCTGACCTTAGATTTGAAACATCTGCCGGAAAAGGTGTAGAGGTGTTTGATAAAAATGGTAGTAGAATATATAGTGGATATTATAACTCCAAAAATAAACAAAGATTAGAATCTAAATTAAAAACGTTTGCAACTAAGGGCGAATTAGATAATTAATACTAAAATATGAGCGAAATAAAAAAACTGTACGAATTACTTTCAAGAGAAGGTTACTACTCAAAAAGTGAGGATGAATTTTATCAAAGATATAATAATGATAGTGACTATCGTGAAAAAGTATTTAATGTCGTATCGAGAGATGGCTTTTATACAAAAAGAAAAGAAGATTTTTTTGCAAAATACAATCCTGTAAAAAAAAAAGAAGGTTTGGAATCATTCTTGGTGGATGGTTCTTCGGAGCCTCAAGAATCTGATGCTGAGGCTGAGGCTCAAAACTTAGAGTCATTTCTTACGCAGCAATTAGAGGAGACACCAACACAAGAAGTACAACCTAAGTATTATGAAGAGGTAGAGGCTCCGAGCGAAGCTCAGATACAGGCTGCTACTCAAGCTGATGAGGAGGCTGAAAGGCAATCTCAAGTAAGGGAATTAGGAGGGATTGAAAAGGTAACACAATTTGATGAGGTATACGATGACCCTGAAACTCAATTTGAAATAAACCTTGAGAACATAACCCCTGAACTTGTAGAGGGTTCAGAGGAAAAAGTTGTCCCATTTCTTAATGAAATATTTGAACAAGAGGGATTTAAGTTTGAAGAGGTTGGTCCTCTTTTAGACCAAATGTTAGTATACCCTCCCGGTGGAGGAGCACCTAAGCTATTTGAATTAGATGCCCTTAGAGAGATAGACTATGCAGGTACAAATGAAGAAGTGCTAAGTAAGAATGTTTCAAAAAACTTAAAAAAATTCATTACCGATAACAGAAGAGAGGTCGTACCTGAAGGGGAAGGTAAAATATTTATGACCGATGCTCGAAGAAAAAATGCAATTAAAGCAAATAACGATAGGAAAGCCCGATATGATAACAATACAAAAGAATACAAGGAGCTAAATGCTTCAATAGAAAAAGATGCCAAGGTATTTAGAGATTTATCTAAGGAAGAGATAAACGCAGACCCTGAGACGAGAGCACGATACGAATCTTATATAGATAATATAAAAACCGCAGAGATACAAAGGGAAGCCCTAATTGAAGAGACTAAAGTCTTAGCAGAGAAAGGTTCAGAGCTTGACGTTATAGCAGCCAACTCAACAGAGGCACAGGCTCTTAGAGGAGATTGGCTTGGTGGTCTATACAATTCGTTTCTTGGTGGTGTCGGAGATATAGGAGCAGGGCTTGCAGGGACAGGCATAGACATAGCAACCAACTTTCAAAAGAATGCAGGCTCAGGTCTTAGCGATGAGCAGTTTAAAAAAGAGATAATAAGGGTATCTAAGGAGAATGATATAGAGCTTCCTGAGAACGCAGAGGAGATGACCTTAGAGGGATTAGAGAAAGCTATGGGTGGCAGGGCTTACTCAAGAGCACCTGAAACATACAATGAGCCTACACCATACCTACAAGCATTTAATAAGGTACTTGATATATCTCGAAAAGGGAAAAAGTATTTTGATGACTATGAGGGTGCAAAAGAGGGTAGGACGAGAAATATATTCTCACGTACAGCAGACTATGCAGACTTAGGTGAGGGTACACTTAGTGCCATTAGAAAATCAGTAGTAGACGCATTAGGAGATAAGAACACTACAGAGCAATGGGCTGAACTAAAATCAGAGGGATTCCTTGGTGGAGCTATATTGGGTCTTTCAAGAAGTCTTCCTGCTATGTCGGCTGCACTATTAGGCGGTGCACCGGGCGTATTAGCATTAGCAGCACAGGCATCTGATTCCATATATAAAGAGATGGAGAATGACCCTGACTTTGCTGATATATCGGAATCTGAAAAGATGAAGGTGGCATTGCCATTAGCTCTAACGGTTGGTGTACTTGAGAGGGTAGGTCTTAGAAATGCTATCAAGGGTACAGGTATGCTAAACAAACTTGTATCGAAAGCTATAGGAAAGTCCACAGCAAGGACTACAGCTAAAGAGTTCACGGACCTTGTAGAGACAGAGATAGCGAGTGGTGTTGCCAAAGGCCTGATAAGAGCAGGTGCAGCAGGTGCAGCAGAGTTCGAGACAGGATTCCTTCAGGAGATAGCAGACGTAACTGTAAAGGATATGTATAATGAATCAAAGGGGAAGAAAATGTTTGACACCCCTGATACATTTGTAGATATGATTTCAGATGCTGCATATGCAGGAGCACAGGAGGCAGTAGGTGGCTTTATATTAGGTAGCCCAAGGGCGGTACAGTCAGCAATATCAGGTAACACAGTATTATCTGATGAAGAGTTTCAATCATTAGATGCGTTTGTGCAAAATCCTGAACTACTTAATATATATAAAGACAGACTTGAGTCAAAGGTAGTGAGTGGTCTTATGACAGAAAAAGGTGCTTTTAATGAATTTGTAGCCTTAGAAAAAGGGATAGGTATACTAAAAGATACTGAAGCATTTTTTAAAGGAGACATACCTGTATCAGAAAAATCAGAGGCGTTCACTCTTGTTAGTAGAAAGAAACAATTAAAGCAAGAGATAGAAGGAGCTGACCCTGAGTTGGTTACACCACAGAGAGAAGAACTCAAAAAAGTAAACGAGAGACTAACAGAAATTTCAAAAATAGATGCCATTCAAGAGCAAAGCACAGAGACGGTGGATGCACGAGAACCTGCCGAAGGTCGCCCAACAATGGGAGAAACAGTACCCGGAACAGGGACCATTACCGAACCGACTGAAGTCGAAGCCGACAAAGCTGAAGTCGAGGAAAAAATAGATGAAATAAATAAAAGAAGAGAGGAAGAGTTAAATAATAATGAGTTTATTTCGGAAGATGAAATAGAAAGGCAATATATTAAACTTAGAGATAATGATTCTATACATAAACAATTAACTGAAGATTTATATAATGCAGAAGGCAATCCTGAACTTATAAAAGAAATTCAAAAAAAAATAAGAAAAAGACAAGCTGAATTAAAATTAGAAAATAAAAATAATATTTCTAAAACAGGTAGAAAAATTGTTACTAGAGAAAAATGGAGTAATATAAATCCTAAATTACCTAAAAATGCAGATAGAATAAACGCTAAATATGATGCTGAAATAGCAGAGGTTAAAGCTGCACAGCAAGTCGAGGAAGAGGCAACAACAGAGCAAGAGGTAGAAGACTTTGAGGCGTTTATAGAAAGTGATAATGCACAGTTCCAATTGTCTCAGGGTACTACAGATGAGAAGACAAAAAAGAAACAGACAAGACAGGCGTTAAAGGTATTCAAAGAATTAGATAATCAGCCATTAGCTGAGGACGCTGTAGAAGTAGAGAAGCCTGATGTGGCTACAACACCCGTTAAGGTTGAGGATGACAATAGGCTTGCTAATAAGATTAAAAGGTTTAAGATGATTGATATCATAGGCAAGAAGCTAAACCTATTAATGGCTGACAAACTAAAAGTAGAACTAAAAGACCCAACGAAGCCATACAATAAAGAGACCAATCCATATAAAATGATGGGAGGAAACTTCTTCCCGTTGATGGAAGATATGTTTGGTAAGATTGCGTGGGCATCAATCACAGATGCAGCGACAACAAAGATAATAAAGGGTGCGATGGACGGAGACTACTCTGTGGTCTACAATATGGGCAACGGTGGTATTATGTCAAATATTATCATAGCTGAGATGTTGGACGAGAAGATACCTGATGGCAGAAAGGCAGAGTTTTATGAGCTTATCAAAGACAGGGTTAATGAATCAGGTTTGAAAAAAGTTAAGCCTGCAAAAAAGCACATAAAGGATAGTACCGATATGAACTCATTCTTTAAGCTATTACAAGAAGAGGATGTAGAGACAAGGGCTGCTGTTATGGAACTTATCTTGCCTGAAGACTTAGATATAAAGTCAGAGATTACATTAGGGCAGGAACTACAGGGGCTTGGCATATCAAGAGATAGTCTAATCGAGGAGACGAGCGAGAGCTTTGCTAAGGACTTACCGACAGGTGCTATCACTATGGTGCTTGAGATTACAAATAAGGATGGTATCAAGGTTAGCGAGCTAAAAAAGCAGCTTGATAAAAAACTTAAAAACAAAGAGATAACACAAAAGCAGTACGACAAGGGTATAGAAGATATCATAGCGTCTGCAAAGATGACACAAGAGCAGCAAGAGGCTGAGGGTATACCAATCCATAGTAACTACCCGTACTATATTAGAGGTAGGGCAGTTGCAATGATGGAAGAGACTGTGCCATTCTACAAAGTGATTAAACAATACTCTGATACCCTTCAGGAAAGAGTATTAGGGAAAGATTTGAAGAAGGCAAGAGGAATAAAAGAGGGTCTCAAAGATTTTGAGGAACGAGTATACACTATTATTAACAAAGCTAAGGGAGATGGGGTATCAACAGTAGACAAAAGGGCTGCGATACAAGAGGTACTTGATTCAGAGGATTTCAAAAAATTAAAAGTTAAGGACAGGAAAGTAATCAAGCCGCTATTAGAACAGGCTTTGGAATTAAATAGCAAGGCAAAGATAACCGAGGTGCTTGCATTAGCAGAGACTCCTTTGGCTAAGATGAGGAGATATAGTGCAGCCGAGGCACAGGCTGCCGCAATGACTTCAGCTATGACAACAAGTAGCACAGCGTATGCGATATCTGATTATGTGGCATCTGATTATGAAACATTCTTAAATAGGATTAGCAAGTCATTCCCCAATGTAGAAGTTGTAAGCACACAAGAAGAGTTTGACGCACTAATAGAAGACGTATATGCTAAGAGTCTGTCAACTAAAAACCAAACTATATATGGTGCTGTATACAGGGGCAAGCTATATCTAAATCCAAGGCAAAGAAACTTCAACACTCCTATACACGAGTATGGGCATATATGGCTTAACACAGCGAAGCAGGAAAGACCTGACCTATACAAAAAAGGTATGGAGCTTATAACCAAGGATAACGCCTACATAGAACAGATTAAAAATAATCCTGACTACATCCGTGTTGTGAAGCAAATGAAGAAGGGTGGTGCTACAGATGCTGAGATAGATAGCTACATAAAAGAAGAGGCATTGGCTACAGCCATAGGAGATAAGGGTGAGGCATTCGTTAACGCATCTGTAAAGAGAAACTTCAAAGAGTGGCTTACTGATTTATTTAAAAACATTCAGAAGCTATTTGGTATATCTACATATACATCAGAGCAACTTCAGGATATCACATTAAATGAGTTCTTACAGGGGATTACAGTAGATATACTATCAGGCAAGGAGGTGTTTAAAGATGCGAGTACCGAAGCGTTTTCAGATGCATTGCAGTTGATGACATCTACCGATACAAAGGGATTAACCCCAACACAGATAATCCAAGTAGGTAGGGACAACAACTTTAAGGATAGCACTATTAAAGATTATTTAGTACGGATTAAGGGCAATAAAGTCAAGGAGATAGATGCACTACTAAGCACACCTGTAGACTTATTTTCTGATAAGTTCCCTGAGAGTTTTAATAATATCGAGGGCGGTGCAGCAAAAGGTACAAGGCTGTATGACAGAGTAAATAAATTTGCCAATAAGCTTATACAGAAAAACAATAAGAACACAAGGCTAACAGACTTAGAGTTAAATGCTAAGGTAGAAGAGTTCGCAAGAGAACAGAAGAAAGACTACATTACTAATAGTCAGCTAAATGATAAGGTAAGAGATTTTAGAGAAACACTTGAGGCAAAAAATTCAAAGCGTAAGAAGCCACTAACTGCTTCGCAGATAAACGCTAAGGTAAAAGAGTTCAGAGAGTCTGAGATAATAGCAAGGGAAGATACGAACAGTATCATCCAAGAAAATATTACAGAGTTTAAAGACAACCTAACTAAGTCTAATAATAGAAAGGCTCCACTACTTTCAAAGCAGGATATTGTAGATAAGACAATAGAGTTCTTAGAGGCACAGCCTGAGTATATAGCCGAGGCTGATACATATACAGTAGGTAGCGAGAAGAAGGGGACTAAGGAGACAAAGAGACGAAAGGGTTTATCCACACAGCAAGCATCTATGTTAAGCGACTTGCAGAAAGTTATTGGTATTAGACCATCGCAAGATATGGCAGCTAAAATCAGTAAGGCTCGAAGGATGATTACACAAAGGAAAAAAGGTGCAAGAGATTTAAACGCAATAAAAACAGAGCTAAGGAACTTTATCAGAAAGACTATACCAAAAGCCACGTACACTAAACCTGAAGTGATAAACTTAATTAGAAAGGTTAGCATTGCGAATGAGGCAAACATTGATAATATATACAATGAGGTATTAGAGTTTACAACTAAGAAGAATGTAGAGATACTATCTAAAAATATTAATAAGATTTTAAGTGAGACATTCACTAAGGTTGAAAGCGGTAGGCTAAAAGGTGTAAAGATTGATGTCGCAAGCAAGGAGAGAATTGATGCAATCAAGAAGATGTTAGCTACTGAAGAGATGAGTGCTGAAGATATTCTTAATGCTAATGTCCTGCTAATGGCAGAGTATGTTGAATTGCAACAAAATCCTGAGCCGACTGTTGAGAGTCAATCCAAGATGTCAGACATTCAGATAGCAATGGAATATAATAACTCATTGCTAATGGAAGATACTGACATAAACAAGGTTACCTCTTTGGATTTAGTAAGCACATCTCTTGACGAGCTAATAGAGGATGGTGTCACAAGATTAGATAGAGAGCTACAGATGGCTTCTCAAAAATACAAGGAGACATTTGAGTATATATATGAGGATGTTGTTGGGGAGCGTATTGATATGGACTCTCCTGATGCCAAGACAAGATTAGATAAGGCAAAAAGAAACAGAGCCACTAAGGCTGAGAGGGAGAGAGTTGCAGGCAATATCAAACGTGCGTTGAACATTATAGGTAGAGGTATATCTAATGTCTTTACATCTGCCGAAGCACTCGATGGATTGATGGATAAGATTTCATCACTACCGGGAGAGATGTTTGGTGGCAGGACTCAGGAGATAATTACAGATAGGATTGATGCCGCATTAAGAGAGTTCAAGGGTAGGAAGATGGATGTCTCTGAGGAAATCAGAAAAGAACTTGAAGAAATCTACGGTAAGAAATGGAAGGAAGAGGCAATAAAAAACACAAAGACAATTGGGACTGAGATATATAGGGATACACAAGAGATAGCTGATGCAAAGAAAGCATATGAAGCAAATCCTAATAGTGCTACAAAGGAAAGTTTAGCTAACGCCATATTAAACAATGAATTAATCTTGAGTCCGAATGAGATGTATTATTACTACAATCAATTCAAAGACCCTGCAAACCTTGGAGCATTCTCAAATATGTTTTCTCTTGAGAGCATTAGTAAGAATGATACACAAGAGGAGAAAGACCGCAAGAATGGAATAAATGAGGCGAATGCTAAGAGGGTAATGGATGAGGTTACATCTAAGCTAACTCCTGAATTAAAAAGATTTGCTGATTGGCAGGTGAATGAGTTTTTCCCTAAGCTGTATGAAAGATATAATGCTGTATATAAAAAGATATACAGGACCAATATGCCTTGGAATGAGTTCTATGCAGGTAGGATATACAGAGAGGGAGTTGAACTTGAGCCAATGGATTTACTCGCAGGATTAAATAGCTCATCTATGTCAGCAGTTACAGCAGCATCAAGCAAGATGAGGCAAGCTAACAATTTAAAGATAGCTAAGATGGATGGTACGAATGCATTAGCAAACTACCTTGAGGATATGGAATACTTTGCAGCATATGCAGAGGTTATAAGGGATGTCAATAAGCTATTTACTAACGAGTATATTTCTGATGCCATAATAAGTATGCACGGGAAGACTACAATGAATCTAATAAACGATTCTATTAAGAAGATAGCAAACAGAGGCGTGGCTAATACAACAGCAGACAGCCTTGTTAATGGTATGAACACCATATTTGCTACATCAAGAATTGGATTGAGTCCTGTTATTGCAATTAAGCAGTTGACATCTGTATTCACATTTGCTAATGATATTGGTATAGGTAATTGGGTAAGCTATGCAGGCAAGAGCATACCTGAGATATCAAAGACTTGGAAGGAAATAATTGAAAACTCTATATACCTAAAAGATAGATATGGCGAACAGATATTAAGAAATATAGAGAGCTATAGTGAGTCGTCAATGAAAGATTTTGTACCAAACCCTACTAAAGAATTCATTATGAATGTCATACTATACAATGTTAAGTGGGGAGATAGGACTGCTATTATGGTAGGTGGTATGCCTAACTATAATTTCTACAAGGCACAGTATAAAAAGAATAATCCCAACGCTACCGAACAGGATGCTATTGACTATGCTATAGTAAAGTTTGAAAGGGATACAAAGAGAACTCAGCAATCAGGTGACCTTACTGATAGAGATGTATTTCAAACAGGAAGCCCACTTGTAAGGGCAGCGAATATGTTCTTGACAACACCAAAGCAGTATCTAAGAAAAGAGATACAGGCAGTAAGGAATCTTAGCAGGAAGGTTTCACAATGGGATAAAAATGCAGGTAAAGGTACAGTAACAGAGAACATAAGAACCTTTCTTATGTACCACATATTTATGCCTGTGCTATTCCAATATATATCCGCAGGGCTACCGGGATTGTTTGCTGATTGGGAGGATGAAGATGAGCAAGACTTATTGAGAGCAGGGATACTTGGTAACCTTAATGCATTATTTATAATAGGTGAGGTTATTACAGGCATTGGAGATTATCTTACTCATAAGCCGTGGGCAGGTGAAGGTACTAAGTCAGTTGGTTTACTAAACCTCTCATCACAATTGTTTAAAAAAGCAAAGAAGGCAAGAGAAGCAAAAGACCTTGAGAAGAAATCTAAATATTGGAATGACTTTATCTTTGAGTCTGCAACAATAACGGGTATACCTGTGCCAACATTAGCGAGATTGTTTGAAAACATAACAGATATAGGAAGCGATAATGATATGGGTAAAGATGTCTTGAGACTTTTAAACTTTTCTAAATACCAAATAGATGGTCCGACTAAGACTAAGGCTAAGGCTAAGGCTAAGGATGATAGTGTAAGCACTACACCGGGATACTTTAGGAGGGGTACTAAAAAGAAGAGACGTTCACGAAAGAGGTCTTCAGGTGGGCGAAGATTTTTTGTAGATTAGAGACTTGTAACTACCCTATATATAACATACAGCAGCATTGAGTTTAGTGCCAATGCTGCTGTAAATTCTAAGTATTTTTTTTGATTACTGTTCATTCTATTAAGTTAGTTTAACGCCCTTAGATATGTCGAGGTATCCTATCTCCTTGGAGATATTATTCCTTCCATTAAAATCAGTATGCCTTGGTAGGTCTTTCATCTCCCACTCAACATCCCCATACTTTAGTAAGTAAAAAGCCCACACCCCTTCAGGTGTAGAGTTGATGTATACGGGTCTTGTGCTATTCTCTTTTGACCTCTTGATTAGTGAATCATACTTCTTCTTCTCAATGATTAGATTGTCGTAGTGCTTTCGTCTGCACTTCAACTCTATGTCCATCTCGTATGCCTTTGATATGCAATCGTGACGAGATGTCTCATCATTACATTTCTCTAAGTCTTGAAAGAAGTATTCCTTTAGAAAGTCGAACAGCTCGTGCTCCTTGAAAAAAAATGTGTAGTTATATTTCATCTTCTAATGAAGACTCAATCTCCCTGAGAAAAGAGATTAAGTCTTTTAGTTCTTTCTTTAGTGGCTTAAATTCTCGGTCAACTAAAGACTCGTATATAACATTAGAAGAGTCGTTGATTGTGTCCATCAGATAGTTAATGTGAGCTATTCTCTCTCTGTCGTATGCTGATGGTTTTGCCATTGTGTTATTGTAATCCGTTATAGAAATGATTCAACTTCTTTAGCACCTCATCTTCTGCCCCAATTCGAGTTCGCTCTTGTATAAGTTTAAATATATTTTGGAGCCTGCCCTTTGTCTTGTAAGATGATTCAATGCTTTGTTTTAATTCTTTACGTTCGGAATATAAGTCATTTATTTTGTTATTCAAAATAAAGATTTCCTTAGTTAGTTCTGAATTTGTGAATTCAAATATGTGACCCAAGTCATTTACGAACGATTTCCTAACAACAGCGTAGTCTTCACGAAAAGATTTGACTGTTTTTAAATCCCAAAGAAATTTTTTTAAGTAGTGGATAACACTTGTGTGGTCCTTTATAAGGAACCTTCCTATCGCTGATGGTCCGTATTTCCATTGGTCGTGCATTATGTAGGCGAATATCATACGTGCCTCTACCTTTTCTCTCTTTCGGGACTTATCTTTTATTACATCCACGCCTAAGTGGTGTTGGATAATGTCCTTTAATGCGTTCATTCTTACTGATTTCTGTGTCTCTTTAGCTGTCTGTGTCTGTGTTTGTGTTGTCATATTTTTTTTTATTTAAGTAAAATTGTATTGATTTATCTAAGTTAATGTAATCTAAGTATGTGTCCGAGTCAATGGACTCGAAGTCAAGTAGCAATGGTAGTTCCCCTGCCGTGTTTAAAAATTCTATGCGAAAGAATAATGGAGACTTTCCCTTTACCACACCAACCATCTGCTGTGCCCATCTATCCTCTATTGGTAGGTAGTCTGTAACACTAACAAGCTGTGTGAGTATGTCGTCTGCGTAGTCTGTAAAATCAGATAGGGCTTCAAAGAACCACCCATCCATCTCAAGTCTCCCTACTATTGGATGCTCGTCACCCTCTGTATACCTCTGTTCTGAATCCATATCTTTCTAATTCTTTTAGTCTGTACTCTTGAAGCGAAGATAGCTTTCCCTTGGGAGTCTTTATCTCGCTAAATAAAACATCTGTGTGTGGTGGTATAGCCAACAGGTCAGGTATACCATTCTTATTTGTAGTGGTTAGCTTTATCACATAGTAACCCTCTGCTTCGAGCTGTTTAATTCTCTTGGTCTGAATCTTCTGCTCGCTCATATCACAAATATAATGAATCCTTTTCTATAATGTGTAACCCTTTTTGCTTTTTAAAATATAGCATAAACTCTTGGTCGTTATGCGAACCGTATCTTGGCTTCCTCCCACCTATCTTCCCTTGAGAAACTATCTCTTTGGTATTCCCGTAGATTAAAACATCTATACAGTCCCATATAATAATAGATTGATGCCCTTTATCTACTAACTTAACCATCTTCCTTCCTGCTAACGGGAGTGGATACGCATCTGATAAGTTTTTATTTCTACCTTTAACTTCTATATAGCAAACCTTATCATCTTTTGTAACTTTAAAGTCTATGTCATTTTCACTTAGCTTCTCCCAATTGGCAGAAAACTTTTTGCAGAACAAGGCTATAGCATTATTCTCTCTATCTATATCTTTTTTAGTTTCAAATCTCATAACAAAGTCTTTTTAAAATGGTTAACAGTAAAATCTTTTTTCTTGCTGACAGCTCTATATATATCTCTCTCTATGCCACCCTTGGCAAAGACCCAATACACATCTGACTCAAGCCTGTCCTTGGTTGTCATCCTATCCCGGCTCTGCCAATAGCTTGTAGCACTAAAGTCTATGTTGTAGTAGACAAGAGCCTCAGCCTGTCGTAGTGAGATACCCTCACGACCTGACACTATCTGTAGTGCTATCGACTTGTCTGTGTCTTCAAAGACACTAAGCTCTGTGGTTAGGCTATCTTTCCCGTACACCTCCATCAATGCGTTCAGCTCTTCTTTAAACTTATAGAAGATACCAATCTTAGAGTCAGCAAAGTTGTCGTGGATATACTTGGCTTTACTCAAGTCTATAATCTTAGAGTTGCCCGACTCAAACTTAACTGTGCCTGAGTATATCTGATGTAGCTTCATCATTAACTTGACAGGTGTATCACCAAGTATGGTCTCCTCTTTGCCCTCTACTACTAAGTTCTTCTTTAGCTTGCCTGCTATGCTGTGTGTTAGGTCTGACATCTCTACCTCAAGTACGTGCTCTCGTGTGTCTACCTTGAAGCCTGCCTCCTTCTGAGTGTACGCAATAGTGTATGGCTTCATAGCGTCCAATATAGTAGTCAACCCATCCTTATACTCGTTGATAAATAATCCGTTTATCTTTCTCTGCTTTACTATCACGTAGTCTTTAGCAAACTTATAGAACGATACGTACTTATTAAATGGGTTAGATGGTATGGCATATACTTGGTGGTACATCTGACTATAAGACTCAGGGGTTGGCGTACCTGATAGCAGTATCACGGATGCCTTGGTCTTCTTAATCATATCCCTTACCGCCCTTGCCCTTCCACTTGGCTTTGGGTATGCTCCCATACTATGAGCCTCATCGCATATGATAACATCAAACTTAATTGAACTGTCAACTTTGTGTAGTGACTCGTAGTTTATAACCACTAAGTTGTAGTCAGGTCTGAGTAGATTAAAATCATTCTCAATACTACTGATTGCCTTCTTCTTTGTTATGAACAGGACATTCTCACAGCCCATAAGCTGCGTTATCCCCATACTTGTAAGGGTCTTACCTGTACGCACCTCCATAGCTAAGTATAAGAAGCCGTGCTTCATAAGTATCTGTGTGCCTTTTGATATTATCTCCTCTTGATAATCTCTGAATTTAATTTGTTTTGGTTTTTCCATTAGTTCTTTGTAGTGTGTTAGCGATGCCTTGGTCTTGGCATCTAATTCATTGCTTGACTCGTAGACTCTCGTCTTTACGATGTGTGCAGCCCGACCTCGACCCACCTTCTTTTCTTTAGTTCTGAATATAATATTGTGGAATATCTCGCATTGTCTATGCATCATCTCGTCTGAAAATCCTGCTATCCTTTTAGTTATCCCACTCTTATACTCTCCCTTTAATATGCGTACCTTATCCATATCCTACTAAAAGTTTATGGTACTCACTCGTTTTATTTGCATCCACTTACCTGATGAAGTACGACCTATCTTTGGTGATTCTCCTGTGAGATATATGCTATACTCTACAAGCCATCTATTAAATGCAATTGCACTTAGGTTCTGCTGTTCGGGATAGTCTCTCTTAAACTCGTTATAGAGATTGATTGTCTCAAGCCTTATGCCTGTCTCTAATGAATCAGGTTTTTCAGAGCCTTGGATTAATCCACACCACTCAATAAACTCGTGATGTGTCTTTTGACCTAAGTCCTTAACCTTTTTATTAGCTGACTCACTCTCAATTAAACCTGTGCTTAGGTATCCTTGCAGACAGAATATCATATAGTTATCAAACAGACACCACTCATCATCATCCCACTCGGAAAAGAAATGTTTTCCAAACTCATCAAGAGGAGTGTAGTTCTTATTGTATGCAGAGTGTAACTCTACTTCCCACTTGCGTCTTGCAAATGAATTACCCGAACCTCTGATTGCGTAGTTAGTTGTTATCCCAATCTTAGGAGACTTTGAGAATGGTATCTTGATTGCATCCTTATTCTTCTTCTCTAATGTCATACCCTCGGTTACTACACTAAACAATCTCTCAAAATCAAAGTTCTTCTTGACATCATCAAAGCATAGTATCTGTGTATCTGCTGATACTAATTGGTATGGAAATGATTTCTCAAATGCAAACTGCTTCCCATCAATCACTACGAGTTTCTTCATTTGGGATAGTGCGTTCATAAACAATCCCTTTCCTGTACCTCCTTCGGGAGTCTCCTTCATTACCTCGTCATTAAGTATAACAGCAGGGCAGTAGCTAAGGTTCTTATGTCCGTGCATCATAAAGCCAATCGTGGATTCCATAGTCTGAACCCTTTGCTTGTCATCGTTAGATATACGAGATATAAATACCTTGTAGTCTGAACCCTCTGCATCACACATCGTGAACTTCCTATCTATTACGTGGTCTTTCCAAACATATCCACCCAAGTCAAGATAGTCAATTGGCTCAATGCCATCCTTAGTAATCTTTACTGCACAATTATTGTAATATATAAACGAGGCATCCTTAGAGTCCTCAATGAAGTAAATGTCTATGGTTGATAGCAAGGTAAGGAACTCCTCTCTAAAGTACCTTACACAGTCTGCAAAGTAGTTGTATATCGAAAGGTCATCTAACTCTATGAGGTAGTTTAAGACGTAGTCCTTAATCTCTTTCTCTGATGTGTGGTCAATTAGATTGTTTGTAACCTTTACAAACACATAGTTCTTGCTGCCTTCGGGGCAGTATTTGTAGAAGCCATTGTCCTCAAGGAATTTCTTAAAGCTAAAGTGTACTAATTTTATAACACCCTTCTCGTTCTTTTCCCAAAAGGTTTGCTGTGCATTCTCCTTTTCAATTATATTTATTACAGATTCAATATTATCGCCATCAATCCCTGCGTCCTCTAACTGAAGGCGAATCTCCTTTTTTGATACACCCCTCATCATCTTAGACTTGATGGCATTTACCTTGTCCTCATCCTCGTAATACTTTGTTCCAAAGTTTGCAGTCTGAGAGTATGCTGAGTCTATAGTCCTCTCAATCTCTGCCTTGGAGAAGTCATTCGCTGCATCCTCGTATTGGTTTAGTACATACCCTGCAAGTGATTTGTTTATACCATAGTCATTGAACGCAGCAGCAAGTACATATGCGTGTTGGTTTCTCTGTCCATCATCCATTGGGAACTTCTTTGTCCACCACTTTACTAATATATCTACAATCTTATTCTCATCTGTGATTGGTATCGTTGGCGTATCTCTATTCTTTACTACCTCATTGTACTCAGGCTCTGCTATCGTATCCCATAGAGATGACTTATCGTTGATGTGAATCAATGGGTCATAAGACTCGTAGCATACACGAGATATATTCTTTGATGTCTTGTCAAAGTATTTACTATCAAAGTATTTCTCAAGTGAGTTGAAATAGTTTACGTGATTGTTTATATCCGCAGGTATCTTTATCAAAGCCTTTAGACCATTACCTGATGGAGATATGAATACTGAGTATACATATTGGTCTTTGCTTAATCTCTCTTTGTGTTCGAGAAGTATTTTCTTTTTCTCGTATCCATCAAAGTCAAGGCAGATGATTCCGCTATGCTCTTCGATAGATGTATCCTTCCTCTTTTGAAAGATACCACTAAAGCATATAGCAGGAAGCCTTTTCTTTAGGTCGTTCCTCTCTATCTTGTCCTTGGTCTGTCTTATTTCTTTTACGAGTTTCTTGGTGGCTCCGTTCTTGATTCTTAGTAATACCACCTCTAACTCCCTGTGGAAAGGGGCTTCGGTCTCTTTAATGTTCTTAAATATTGTTACTCTTGGCTGCATTTGTGTTTGTTTTTTGTTATCTGTGTTCATTTTGTGTTTGATTTATGTTAATTTTATTTCTCTAAGTTATTGATTATTAATAGCTGTGCTTATAATGCTTACTTTTTTTCAGAATTCTTAGTAAAAAATAAATAAGTATATAAGTAGTAGTAGTAGTAGTATAGGAGAGTCAAAGTCTGCACCTATTAGGAGGTAAAAAAAGGGAGATGTGTAATCTCCCTTTGACAAAAAATATGAAATTAAAAAAACCTAAAAAGGCAAGCTATCATCTGCCTTCGCTGTAGTAGCTGTGGCTTTAGGAGCTGCCTGTTCGGCTTTGGCAGGTGCTTCCCACGTATCAAGTTCGCAATAGTAGTTTCCTCCCTTTGCTATCTTGATGTCGAGGTTTACCCAACCATTCTTTTGGTGTGTTTGTAGGAATGCAATTGCTGCATCTACTTTAATTGACTGTCGTCCTACGACAAATTCGGGGGCGTTCTCTTTTCTCTTGAATGAGAAGCCGTCTGCAAATACTTTTTCTTTTTGTGACATAATATTTATTTTAATTTACTTTATAGTTCTTCTGTTATATAGTATTCATTTATATCCTCCTTTGGATTCTCGCCAAAGAACTTATGATATACTGATACTGCTCTGTTTACTTTCTCTTCGCCTCTTGCTATGAACTCCTCCGATGGATGGAATATACCAAGCTGCTTTGTTGTCTTGTCTACCACATAGAATACTAATGGCTTACCAAATAGCTTCTGATATATGTAGCATTGACTATCGTAGTTATACTTACGTGCTGACCACTTGAACTGAGTGATATCTCCCGTGGTCTTTAGGTCAATCAGCTTATCGTTACATACGATGTCAGCCTTACCCTTCCATTGGAGTCCATCAATAGTTGTGATGGCAGGAACCTCATACTCTACACCCTCTTCTCTCACTCCCTCAAAGAATGATAGGTTACCCATCATTGCATTCACGCAGTCTCGAATCTCTTGTCCCTCTTTCTCAAGCATAATGATACCACCTGCATTGGCATTAACCTGCTCCTTGTATGCCTTTGTATTCCTACTTGACACATCAATAAAGTTGGTCTCCTTTGCCTTCTCAGGCTCAAGTATTAGCTGATGAAAGTATCTACCCTTGTGATAGTTTACATTATCATTCTGTGGTTTTCTGAAGTTTGTTGGGTCATTCAGTAGTGTGCCTATGTCTGAGTTAGACAGGTACTGCTTCCCAAACGAGCCGTAATACTGCTCGTCATCTCTAAGTAATTCTAATACGTCCATACTACTTAGTTATTTTTTTAATCTCAGCAAGTGCATTGTCGCTAAGTGTGTATGACGCACTTATCTTTTTAACTACTGCATTGTATCCGATAGCCTTGTTCTCTTTACAGAAATTTACCAATGCCTCCCACTTAGGTGAGTCGGTATCCACTACCTCTGACTTACTTGGTGTAGGTTTGATTGGCTCTTGTGCTATCGTATCTTGTGGCAAGTCATCGCCCGAGTATAGGTAGATACCTAATCCGAACATCGCAAGGTTCTTAACCAAGCATCTCATAATCGTCTTATTGATATCAAATGCCGTGGCAGCAGCAACCTGCTTCTCTCCATATCGTGTAGTGTAGGAGTACGGAACCTTCTTCATCGCTTGATTCTTGCTATCCATTACAGGTAGCCACATCGTTAGCGTCTCTCCATCTATGGTTACAGATGTGTAGCACATAATACCTAAGTCATTGTCCACTAACATCTCGCCTATCTCATAGGTGGCATCGGGGCAGTTACTCTTTGTAAGACTCCACGCATTTGCCCAAGACAGATACGTTAGGTTACTCTTCTTCTCAACATACTTGTTGACGTTGATGGCAGATAACTTCTCAAAAGTAGTCTGCTTTTTTGTTGTTGTTTTTTTAGTTGTTGTCATTTTTAATTTTATTTAATTTGTTATTTATTTCTGTGTACTTTTTTAATACCTCATCTCGTCTGTCCTTGAGCATCTGAACAAGTTTTTTACTTCCTCTCCTGCTCATCGCATCCTTTATCTTATTCTCAATAGAGTCAAGCTTTAGACAATAGTTAGACAAAGCTACAACAAAAACTCCATACCTCCAACCATTATCTAAAAATATTTTTACTTGGTCTTCAGTTAGTTCTGCGTAGTACCCCTCGCTGAATTGTGCGTGTAGTATTTCCACATCTAATGTGATGTTGTCTCTTATAATCTTTACTCCGTATAGCGTATTGGATATGTATCCAACACCATTTAATCGGGCTGCGTATCGGTCTTCATTAGACTGATTGAATACTTCTTCCAAGCTATACATATCTACTTTAATCTATCTACAATGGTCTTCCAATCTCTATCAGACTCCACCTTCTTGGTAACCTTTTTAACTCCGTATATTATAGGGGAGTGGTCTATCTCATACCCATTGTCATCCATATACTCTTGTATCTGTATCAATTTCATATCTCTATGCTTGCATAGGTAATACAATAGGTGTCTTGCATCTGCGATTGTGTTCGCCTTATTCTTTTTGAATAGTTGTGATGGCTCTATGTTGAATACCTTACAGGTCTTCTCTACATACTGATTGAATATTTCTCTTTTCATTTTCTTTTCTCCTCGTAGTCTTTTACTATAGTGCTGATAGATGATAGGATAGTGTTCAATGCCTTGTCCTTGTCGAACGTGATTGAGACCACCTCTGTCTCTTCGTAGCTTAGTCTCTCTCTGTTGTTGCGTCTCCACTCCTCGTATCTGTAGTCATCATCTGTGTACTGATACATCATCTCTTCTTGCATTTGATTAAATAATTCTTTTGATTTTCCCATAATTTTATTTCTTTGATTTTAATTTTAATTTTTCTAACTGAACTCTGTATAGCATTAGGTATCCTATCAAGTCGAGAACCGTGTCCTCTGTCTTGTCGTTTAATCCAACCGTCTTTATTCTACTTAGCTTGTCATCTATCCGTGAGAGGATTGCCTCTATCGGAGATAGCTTTGAGAATATTTGTGGTGGCTGATTAGCCGTGTCGCCATACGCCTTGTTCTTTTCGATTAGTAGCATCACTACCTCTCGTCCTACTTCTTTGATTAATTCTTCTGTTGATTTCATTACTTCTTCATTTCTATTGCTGTCTTGTATGCTGCCTCAAAGCTATCGTACTCTTGAATAAGAAACTTTTCGGGTACGATTAGTCTTTTATGTGACTTGATTAGTTCTTCTATCTCTAAGTAGCTTTTAGTTACAAACAAAAAGTAGTCTGCATCGTGTGCTATAAATAAATAAACCTTGTCACTTGATGGGTCATCACCAAAACATAATCTGTCAACCTCTTCGGCTAACTCTTTTCTTTGGATGTCTATCTTCTTAACATCCTCTCCTTTTTTTGCGTAGTGCAATACTATTTTATTTTCCATTGGTACAAATTTAGTTTAAACATTCTACAATTCCTAATTTATTTTCTTGTGTATATATCTCTCGATGGTCTCTAAGTTCTTTGAACGCTTGCCAAATCCCTTGCCCGATGGTCGGTATAGATAGTAACCATTGCTAAGTATCTCAATGTAATACTTGTCTTGGTATATGATGACATCAACTG
>WLWF01000236.1_pt1 | contig 55245 bp, 72 predicted proteins | sample 6718331 | NCBI WGS metagenome assembly WLWF01 (sample SAMN12718692, study PRJNA515312) | sponge metagenome | isolation source: marine sponge | host: Mycale hentscheli | place: New Zealand: South Island, Marlborough, Capsize Point | collected 2003-05-01 | reverse complement strand
TAAAACATGCCTCCATTTTCAATGCTGTTTAGAATCACAGAAGGGTCAATCTCACCTATCTCTAAAAGAATTGCTTGGTATACTGCATTATGCAACTCACTCTGTTCAAAGTGATCTTCACCGTTCCTAATATCAAAGTATATGTCTTCGATTACTTTTACTAGTCCTGCATTATATACTACATCCATATCTAATCCACCTGGATCAACACTATGTCCATAATCAATAAGCCCAAAAAATAGTGTTTCATTAACACTAATTGTTTCTAGTAGAATATCTTTTTCATTCCCTCTATTAATTAAAGTAATACCATCTGTGTATTGAGTACTCATATCAGCAAGTGCTTCAATACATTGGAATACTTCATCAACTGTTACTGGAAATCTTTTACAGATCCAGTCTAAATTTTTACGATCAATTACTGCATCGCCGATAGCATCGATTGGTACAGCACTACCGGATACAACAAGAATATTATCTACACCTCTAGTTTCTATTCCCATTATTTGTCACACGCATATTGTTGTTGAAGTTTAATGTTATCCATAAATTCCTTCTTAGTTCCTGGATCGTTTTTAAAAGCACCTTTAAGCACTGTAGTTTGTGTTAAACTACTGTGAGCTCTAACACCTCTATTCTCTACGCAACCGTGTGTGGCTTGTACATAAACACCTAAGTGTTCTGCATCTGTTGCTTTTTGAATCTCTCTAACAATGTCGTTAGCAAGTTCTTCTTGCAATGTACCACGCTCAGCACACCATTGAGCAATTCTTGTGTACTTACTTAGTCCTATTAGTTTCTCACTAGCAATAATACCTATGTATGCTACACCTCTAACAATCTGGTGATGATGTGAACACATACTTGTTAATTCACTTCGCACAACTAACATACCCTCATAACGATCTTCACTGTCATTTGGAAATGCCGTAGCGGCTGGCATTGGATCATATCGTCCTGCCATTAGTTCATTGATATACATTTTAGCAAGACGCTTTCCTGTGCCTTTGCTGTTAGGATCATTATGCCTATCAATACAAAGTCTATCAAGTACATCTTCAAAGGCTTCTGTTGCTCCTTCAATTAGTGCTTCTTTTTCACCATCTTGTAAATGTTGTGAGATGTTATCTCCTGCCCAGTAACGAGTGTTACTGTCTTGTAATCGCTTGATTACTTCTTCATGCTTTTTCATGTTTTCTCCGAGTTTAAGACGAGGATGTCTTGTTAAGTTTAATTATACCTGTTTCCCAATTTTCAGCAACATCTTCGGCATAGTGAATACTTTTGCCTAGTAATGTTCTGCTCTCCATTAACTTATGACCTTCAAACAAATCTACTACATAGGTTGTGTCTGGTCCTTTACTGCCGTTACCGGCATATACTTCTTTACGAATTTTTGCTGTCTTCTTAGTGTTCATCCTATTTCCTTAAAGTTCCACCATTGTTCGTAAGGGAAAACTACCCATGGATCATAATCCGGTGTAAGTTCCCTTGCGTAAAAATTTACTTGCTCAAAGCTGCTAGTTGATTTATTAAGTAGTGTAGCATACTTTAGTTGGATGTCAACTACTTCATTACCTGCCCATTCAAATATATAGTCATCGATACTTTGAAGTGTTGTTCCTGTGTCATTGATATCGTCAACAATAAGGATCTTATCACTTTGGTGTTTATCTATGATATGTTCGAGTGTGCTTTCGTCTTGTAGGTTGCCATCTCTATACTGCCATCTAAAGCCTTCGAATGGTACTTCGAAGTAATGACTAAGCATAACACCAGGGAAGTATGCACCTCTACCTGGACCAACAACTACATCTGGTTTGTATTGTGCAACTGACATATCTCTAACAATATGCTGTAAGTCGCCAACTAGAGTTTCGTAGTCATAAAATAACTTACTCACTTCTGTTTCTTCTCCCATTCAAATGAGTGTTCGATGATTTCATCCAAACCGTATATTGGAGACCAACCTAGTTCTTGTTTAGCCTTGCTGATGTCAGCATAAGTCTTAGGCGGATCGCCTGCTCGTCTATCAACTAATTCCCAATTAACCTTCTCACCAGTAACTCTTTCAAATGCTTCAATAACTTGCATTACACTGTTAGGACTTGATTGTCCTAAGTTGAATGTATTACTAGTACCTTTGTCATCTAAGTAGTTAAGTGCGGCTAAGTGTGCTGTAGCAATGTCAAATACATGAGTGTAGTCTCTTTCAGCAGAACCATCTGCTGTGTCATAGTCTCCACCAAACACTTGTACTGTCTCTTCATTGAGGATTGCTCTAGCAATGATAGGCACTAAGTGACTTGCTGGCTTTTGTGTATAACCATGTGTGATTTGAGGATCAGCACCTGCGGCATTGAAGTATCTTAAGTTTACAAACTTTAAGCCATATGCTCTATCGTAGTCAGGTAGCATGTCCTCAACCATCTTCTTAGTAAGTCCGTATGCACTTACAGGATTAGTTGGTGTGTCTTCAGTAGTAGGAAAGTCTTGTATGTCACCATACACTGAACTTGAACTACTAAATATAAACTTCTTAACACCTGCTTCAACAGCATTGTTAATTAAGTTAATCGTATTTGCTACATTGTTACCGTAAAACACACCTGGGTCAGTAACACTACGTCCTACCTCATGGTCGGCTGCAAAGTGCATAATTGAATCCGGTTTTGTTAGATTAATAACACCTTTCATTTGGTGATTATTTAAATCAAATGGATATTGTGTTACACCTGGTATCTCTTTCTTTACCCGGTCTACATTTATAACATTGTGTCCTGCGGCTACAAGTAAGCGACATACCATGCCACCTATATATCCACTACCACCTGTTACTAATACTGTTTTCGCTTCTGCGTTACTTTCATTCATATTTTGCCTTTGCTACATGCTTACGGAAACCCCAGTCGTTTCTCGCCCATTGTTCACCATTGCCTTCTAGTACATCAATTGTACGGTCAATAGTTCCGTTTTGATAATCACTTATCTTACCAATATTATACGCTGACAAGTCATTATTGTCAATAGAATTAAACATCTTTGTCAACTTATCTTTTGCATCTTCGATGCTCCACGGTACATATAAGTGATTACCGTTGTTAGCAAATACTTCTGGGAAACTTCTATATGCTGGATATAGTGTTAAAGTACCCATAGTGTCTGCTTCGCTTACTGTATTGCTTACCCAATCCTGTAAAGCACAATTAAACAACACTTGGCTATCTGCTAAGTAGTTGTAGTAATCATTCTTCTTAAGACCTGTATAAACTTTAAAGTTTGCAGTGCTACCTTCTTGTAATGCCATAGCACGATCTACATACTCTTGGTCATTACTCTTTAGTTCTGGATGTCCACAAAATATAGCAAACTCTGTGTTAGGGTCTACTTTATAATACTCTTCTGCTAAGTCCATATAAAAGTGAGGTTGTTTCTCATCATCCCAACGAGCGGCAAAGCCAACTCGTCTAGATCGAGTAATGAGTGTTTTAAGTTCAGGAACACGCTCTTGTACTTCTGCTTTACCATATGGTAAACCTGTTACATAGATTGGTGCCTTGAAACCTGCTATCCTAAGATGAGCAACAAACTCTTCTGAGGCTACGCAAATACCAGATACAAACTTATCTAGCATCTGTTCATATTTACGCATCCATTCAAACATACCTTCTCTAATTAAGAAGTCGTCTGGGTCAGTTGTTTGTGCTAAGAATCTTACAAATACTTTAGGTCTATACTCAGGTGGTGATTGGTCCATAATGTATGGCAAACACTCTAGTCCTGGGGTAAACATATCTTCGTAAAAGATAACATCATCACTAGTAAGTTCTCCATTCTTCATCTTTTGAACAAGGTCCATGGTCTGTGATAAACTATAGTAAGAGCGTCCGTGAGCATCTAACACACTACCTGTTACGATTGCCTTACTGTTATCTAACTCTTCACCGGTAATGACTTCATAGTCTACACCACGATGATTAAATACTCGTTCGTTCCAGTCTTGCAATTGTAAAGTGTAGCGAGCCTCATAGCTCTCTAGACCCATATAATATAATTTTCTCATTTCTTTGTTTCCTTCTCCGATGTTGGTGGAGTATTATTAGGGATTTCACCATAGTCAACAACTTGCGTTACTTTGTCTGATAAACCTCCAGCATCAGTATTTAGAATCTTTTTGTTATCTACTACTGTTTTTTTCGATTTTTTATTAGGCATTGTTGCTCTCGTTGTTAATTAGGTCGTTCTGCACTGAAGAAAACAATTTACATTGAGTTCTTTTTGTCTTGGATTTCACCACGTCTTGTTTTAGCAAGTTTAGTTAAATCCATTAAAGCACCACGTGCTCTTGCGGCTGCAGCTTTAACACCATTGTTTTCGAACTTATCGTTCTCAGCAAGATATGTTTCCATTGCGGCTTTTATTTGTAAATGAGTCTCTGTCATTTTTTTTCTCCTTTATTTTAACGAGTCAAATACATCTGCTATTGCATCTGTATCTTCAAAATCCGGACCATCCATATAGTTTAATGGATACTCCATTTCGCAACCGTTCTCGTTATCTTCGGCTACTGAAATCTTTATGTAACGACCAGGGTATTCATCCTGTATCGTTTCTGCTAATTCGTCTGCGATCATTTCGCAACTCTTATGATCAAGTTGTAATACACTTGTACTGCTTTCTACTTCTGCATACAAACGCTCCAACCATCTCTTAAACTGTATAAACTCTATATCCCTATCATCATGGAACACTTCAATCCAAACTTTAAAGTGGAATGTGTGTCTATGTGGGAAACCAAGAAAGGACACATCGTCCCAGCCGCCTGTTGCTAACTTAGGATCGGTGTCCGCACCTGGATACTTATGTATGCCTTCTTTGGTAAATGTTACCCAAATACTTCTCATTACCAACCTCCGTCGATTGCTTCCATTACTTCATTCATATGACCTAACAGTTGTGTGATAGGTTCATCGTAGTCACCAATCTCATAATCAACACTATCTTGTTCTTTGAACATAGCCTTGATCTGGTCACCATATTGAACAACCATTTCAAGTTGTTCCTTCATTTCATCTGATATTGCCATTAGTTTGCCTCCATTGCAATTAGCATGAATAACATGATTGCCGCTACAATTAAGAACGGCGAAAAGTTAATCAGTAAATTTTTGTCTTCTTTTTTCATGCTTCTTTGTTAGGATTCCAAATAGTTAAGTTCTTAGTCTTAAGTCTATTAACAACAATCTTGTATCGTGATTGTTCTTCTTTCCATTCCTTTAACCACTTGTGGCCATCACGCTCTGCATCAATAAAGATTGCATTGGTAAATGCTAATGGCAACAAAATAGCACAATGTATAATAATACTTGCCACTGTGTTGTAGTTAAAGAACCCTAAATAGTTTGATGCTAAGAAGCCAAACCACACACTCCAAATTGTAAACAGCACTAACATAAAGTAAGTCTGTAAACTTGGATCTGGGATATACTTTAGTGGATTGTATCTAACATCCATTACACGCCTCCAACCATCTACGAGGCTGAACACGGTTCGTCTAAATAAACTTGGCTTTTTCATCATTGGTTCAATTCCCATTTTATTCTCCTGTACTAACTAATGCGATGTATACTGCTAAAACTGTAAAACAAACGCCGAAAACGACTAATCCTGCTAAAAGTTCCATTTTGTATTTCTCCTATTCACTGTGATTCCTCACATATTCTTTTATTACATGCATTCCGTATGATGCCCATGTAATAACAACTAGACTCCAAAACAATGTTTCAATCATCTAAGTCTAACGCTTCTTGCCTTGTTAAACCCATTTCTTGTAACTTTGCATCAATATCAAAGTCATAGTATTCGCCTGTGATCTTTCTGAGTCTACTGCGTTCAGATAACATTACAGTACTAATCCAGCACCCGTAACCCATAAAGCCAATTAGAACAATGCCAAATGCGTATTGTATTAACTCAATCATCATAGTTATAATCCTCGTCGAGTGCTACTAACTTGTCTCTGAACTCTGTGACGAGCTCAATAACATCCTGTATCTCACTGATATCTTCTTTCGTATCAATCTCGACCTCAATTTTAATTTTCACTTTGTGTATCCTCAGATATATCTTTAGCGTTTATTGTACTACAAACAGGGTTGCAAGTCAACCTTTTCATACTATGTGATCCTGTCTATCTCTTTTTGCAGTACGCTTTTTGCCTGTCTTAGTAGTGTATTCGTCTGTAATACCTTTACTGCCTTCGGCACCTATAATTAAATGCACAATAGCAATTATACTTGCTAGTAATCCTATTGTTAATATTACACTATCCATTAGTCTATTATCTCATCTTTGGTGTACTTGGTCCAATCGGTAAACACTTTCCTATCTAATAGGTCGTGTACTCTGTGTGTCCATACACCTGGGTTAGTTGCCTTAAAGTCTTTATCGTCTAACTTAATACATGCATTGTAATTCAGTTGACTAATATAAGGCATTTTAATACTAATCATTGGAATAAAAGTGTCATACTCTGTCATACCATAATTAAGTATCATTTCATGGAACTTAACATCATAATCAAGTGTAACCCATACATTGTTCTTTAACAGTTCCATTACCATGAATTCCCAATCTCTCCAACTTTGAACATCTGGGTCTTGGCTTGTATGCGATGGATTAAAACTTTGATTAGCACCTAAGTATATGTGAGGGCAGTTGTTGTTCAGTGCCCTTGCAAGTATCTCTTTAGGATTCTGTAAGCCTATTACAAACAATGTTCGTTGTCCATACGCAGGAGTATGCTCTACTTCTGTGCCTATAAAGAACTTAGTGTCGTCTGTGTAACCTTCTCTATCCATTAGTGACAAGCCTCTCCCCATTTTTTAAGTCTGTAATAATTATATGGCAGTGGTGTAACAAATCCTGCTAACAACATAAATGGTATCACCCACCAAGTAAGCATAGCACCACCTGTTAGTAATACATCTGTTAAGTTCATTGCAACTTCCATAGCAACCATTGAGATAAAACTCATGCCTATTGCTACACGAAATGCTTCTTTGAGTATCATTTGTTTACTTAGGATAGCAGTTTCTAATGCAATGCTTGTGAGTAGTCCATTTACAATAGCAAGACTCATCACTTGCCATACTGCCCAACTGTGTTCTATGTTTTGAAATACAAAGATAGTTCCGAAGTCACCGATAGAACAACCAAGTAAACACCATGCAGTATTGATACTGCTTTGTTTCCAAGTGTGCTTACAAGACCAACTAATTCTATCCATATCTAATATAACCTTCTGCTATTAAATTATCAACAAGTTTTGCCGCAGTATCATGCTGAACCCATGTAGTTGTCATTGGTTGGTCATTGTGTGTATATTCAAACTCAACTGCTTTGGCATCAATTATCTTAACTGTTACTCCATAGCCTTCGTTTGAAAAATACCCTTCTATACTGCGATCTATACTCATATTAAAACTCGAAAAATTCGTTTATTACTTCTTCTGTTGCACTCTCACCTTCACCAGCAAAACTAACATGTGTAATAAACTCTTTATAGTCTGTAAGCATTTGCCTAGGGTTAGGATTAGCAGGGTCAAAAAAGTCCTCTGCAAACTTTTGAAACATCAATATGTTAGCAGGAACATAAGGTGATAGTTCACCAGCCTTACTGTTCTTCTTAGCCTTTCTCCAGCCCTTGTAATCAAAGTTTTCTCTATATGCTTCTACATCAGCAAGTCTATTTGCTTCTTGTACTGCATCAATGTGATTGAATACACTGTGACCCATATAGTAAAGATATGTTTGTGTGTCCCAAGTAGTGCTATCACGCTCTGCATATAACTGATTACCTTCTTTGTCTAGTTTAGGTTCGCCATGCTTATCTGTAAGTGGTTGTCCTTCACTGAACTTAAAGTTACCGTTCTTGTCTTGTGCACCTGGACCCATAGTACATAGGTCACCCATTGTAAGTCTACTCATTACTGGACTGTGTCCAAACGGAGCAGGCAAATCACTACCAACAAGTTCTTGCTGATCAAATGCTCTATCCATAAAGTAACCAAACTTACCAGGCTCAAAGAAGTTATGTGCGTATGTTTGTCCGTATGCTGTATTAACAAATGGACTAGCCGCATCAAACGATAGTGTGATGTTAGGATTATCATACTTTCTTAACTGTCTTTGTATTGCTGTTAAGAAACATGCCCATTGTAGTTTACCTGTACCTAAGAAGTGAATCCAGTCTTTGCCTTCAAGCAAACCATCTTCACGCAAGTCTAATAACCTGTTAAGTACACAATGCATGTCCTTCATGTTAATACCTGCAAACGCATAGCCTTCTAGTGTGCGATTAGCATCACCATATGCCTCACCTATAAACTTAGGATCTGAGAAACTCTTAACAGCATCATACCATTCTTTACTAGTTGCTTCGTCTGTTCCACTCAACACGTTAAGGAACTTAGTTGCACCTGGTACTCTGTTCTGCACAAAGTAATGTAAGTTTAGTAGGCTGATATCAAGAGTATCTGAGAACTCAGTTAGTCCTGTTTTACTGCTTAGTGGCTCAACTGCGGCAAAGGCTGGAATGTCTAATGTCATGCTCCAGTCTGCTGTGTGTTCTAACCAACGCAATATCTTTTCACATATTGCAGTTCTTGCAGGGTCGTTTGCGTCTTTGGCGTTAGCCCAATCCATTTTCATAACACCTGTAGCAATCTGGAAACCACCGGAGTCTCCAAGTAGTACTTTTACTGTGTTACGATCTCTGTCTTGTATCATTGGCTCGTCGGCGTGACTTTTGCTAATATCTAAATGAGCATGTCCCGCCGAGTATAGGCCGTATGGGTAATGAAAATAAGTGTCTTTATCTTTGAGGAAATCTAAACCTTCGTTTCCGTGTTCAAAGCCTGCTGGCACTCTGCTTTCGTTAGGTACTTTGTTAACAATCTTATCTAGTTGTTTTGTATAGAAACTACTAATAGCCGGTAAGTATACCGCATAGTCTTTCTGTGATTTACCTAAGTCTTTCATTCATTAACCCTTCGCAGGTAACAGGTATGTGTACTCGCCTAAGCCGCTTAGTACTTTAATCTGCATTAAGCCTGAGTCATTAATACTCAAAACACAGTTTGCACTATCGCTAAGTCTTAGAATTTTTAACACAATGTCTAGTGGCCATTTCCAGTCACGTTTGATTCCACCATCAATGTTGCCATTAATATGTACTTTAGCTCTATCACTAACACCATCACCAATGTGGAATGTTAAGTCAGTGCCATCAGTCTTAGGTGAGAATGTTGCTTCATAAGCACCGAGGATACCATTAAAGTAACCTAAGTCTTTTAAGTTCTTTGCAGTAGGAACAATGTTCACTTCAAAGTCAGCACCTTTAAATGTAATGTCTTTCATTTGCTGGTTAACAACATCTGCTAACATAAAGCGATAGTTTGCATCGTTACCGTCTGTGCTTTTAAATGCTACTTCTACTGGCACTACTTCGCCATTACGATCTTGCGTTTCAACTTGCACTGTGGCATCTTCGCTATCAAAGCCTGGATACTGTAAGTAACCTTGTAGTACACCCATTCTGCTTAGACCTAATGTTGCGTCTGCAAACTCTGGTACTGGGTTTACTGTGTTGCCTTTAAAGATTACAGTCTTCTCAGGGTCAACAGTTTGTATTTCTGTTTTCTCCAAGTCGCCTGTTATCTTTACCATTTCGAATATACCTAAGCCATGTGTATGCTTTAGTACATCCTTTAAAATATTTTTGATATGATTATCAGCCATCTCTATTCTCCGTGTTGAGTGTTGTAGTGTGTAATTATACACTTGTTATTTAGGTAAGTCAAGTTTTTTTTGCCTCTTTTTTCAGTTGTTTTCTGTTAAAATATAGTCTAACATAAGTCTTTCTTGTTATAGCAACTGCTGAAAACATTACTGTTAGATACACTGATGTCCAAAAGATTTGTTGTGATTCAGTAATCATGTTAGGTATAAATGTTCTATTTGCAATCCACAATAACAGCATGTTAAGTGGAAAGTTTATTACGGTTGCTAATGCAGTATCAGTTACTGCTTCTTTAAATGCCGCCTTCTTTTCCTTAGTCAAGTTCCATTCTCCTTGTAATACACACTCTGTTCACAGGACCACGTTTAAAATCATTGTACCTATCAGTATAGTCCAAACCAAATATAACGGTTGGACTTGGTTCTAGCCCAAGTTCTTCACATATCTTATTCTGAGACTGCATATACTCTCTGGGCAGATCGTCAGGCCCTGTTTTGTTTATAATGTTGTAATGGTACTCAGCACTCGCGATCAACGGGTATTGCCATTCATTGTAGATTGTACACGGAAACTTATCCTTTGTGTACAATAGTCCTACTCTGGTTAAACCTGTACCAAATGTTTTGCTTAGTGAAAAGCATACACTGTGTACATTTTTATATTTCTTAAAGTTGAAGTCTATGTTAGAACAAATACCAAAGAACGCACAATCAATAAAGATTGGAATGTTTAGTTTATCTGCTTGTTCTATCTTCTCATGCGAACACTTACCGTCAGCACTAAATGGATGACTTATAACTATACAGTCTGCTTCACTTAGGTTATGTGTTGCTCTGTCATCTACACATAACTTGTGATAACCATACTCGCCTTCGTATATTCCTATCTTGTTATACATGCCATACAGTTGATTGAATGCATCAGTTATGCCACTAACAATATGAGGGTTTCGCTTGTTAGGTAATCCTGCTACTTCTTGTGTACTAGAATGTACCCACAAATGAAACTTCTTAGTAAAGTCCTCAAATGGAACCATTTTATCAATAGGATTTCCATAGCCTAATGCTCTTGCCGCTGTTGTTAATGATTTGTTATCTACATCAGTCATTAGAATTCAAAAAACTGTTGCATTGTTTCACTTTCGTGAATACGATCTAAATCAAAGCCCATTTGTCCGATAACATTGGTTACCTTCTTATCTAGTACTGCTGTCTCCATCATATCATCATCGAACGGAAGTTCTTTAAACCAATCAGGTAATTGCAATTCATCTGTGGGATATGCTATACTGTCGTAACCCATAGCATTACTCTTAAGCCTACACACAATAACTTTCATGCCATCTGTGATAGTCATGCTGTAGTTGTCACCTAATGCTTGTTTAAAGTTATTCCAGTTAATACTTGCTCTAACATGGCCTGGGATAGTTGCACCTTTCTTCTTGCCTTCTTCTTTAATAGCATCTAGTCTGTGTAGTCTATAATTATCAGGTGCAGTTACTCTCGCCTTCTCTGCCATCTTAGCGGCATAAGTAGTTAAGTTGTTTACACGCTTTGGCATACCTTTCTGCCAACTAGGTAATCCTTTAAAGTACTTCTTGTAATCACGAACCTTAGTAATAACACTGTCCTCTGATAAGCCATCTAAGCAATCAGAAAGTATCTCTTCTAAGAAGTCTTGTATAAACTCTGGAGTATCACTACGCTTCAAGTCCAATCCCATAACTTTTAGTTTGCCACCCTCTGGTTGCCAACCTTCCAAGTCTAAGACCTTAATAGCATAACGCTTCTTAGTAATAAACAATCCAGAACGCCCAACTACCTCACGCCCTGCTTTCATAACCTTGCCTGTCTCTACAGGAACATTAAATGTATCCTTTAGCCATTGTGGGAATGTATCACTAACTGTGTCTGAGATATGATCATACAGTTTAATTGCACTGTCCATATCTAATGTTTGTCCTTCGGGTAATGCTGGAACAGCACTAAAGTAAACAGAGTCTGTGTCACCATATATCATACAGTCTCCTGTGTGATCGTACACGCCGGTTAACATGCGATTGGTTTCAGCACCCATGTGCTTAGTAATAGCTCTGCCTGTTAGTGTAGTACTTTGTCCTATGCGTTTGTCAAAGAACCTACAATGCGGATTAAGTATCGCACCATACAAACTGTTTAAGTTAATCTTCTTAACTAACTGTCGCTTGTCATAGAACGCTTTCTCTCTATCTGTTGTTGCTTCTTTCTTCTTGCCTTGTAACACTTGTCGTTCTGCATACCAACGCTCTAGTAGTCCAGGCACAATACCCTGGAAGTCTGTTCTAAAGATAGTACCATTAGCACTAATGTTCCAAGGTTGTCCGCTATTAAAAACTAAGTTGTATACATCAGCACCAGTAACTTCTACTGTGTCACCGCCTACCATTTCTAATTCTAGTGGGCGATCAATATCTTTCTCCATTACTAGTTCGAATTCATTGCTACCAAACTTACCTAACCAAGCATCAGCAAATGACTTCTTCTCTAATGTAATCTTATTGTTAATCTCTTCGTCAGTGTATGTAGGTTTAAGTTGACCTATAATAGTTTCAGGAGCCATATTCAATGCTCTAAACACACTAGGATATAGACTGTTTAAGTCCATGCTACCTACCCATTCGTGGAAGCCTTTCTTAGGGAACGCAACATAAGCACCTGCGGCCTGTGTGTTCTCTTCCCTGTTCTTTATACGATCAGGAACAATGTAACCTCGTCTATGCGATTCATTGATAATTGCTTGTTCTGTTGTTGCCACAGCACCCATTGTTACTGGAAGTAATACAGTGTTATCATGTGCAATAGTATTCGCTAAGTCAATGAACTGTAACTTCTCATCTAGTTTATGCAACAACAATGTATCTTGAATGTTGTATTCTAAGAACTTTTCAAAGTCATGATTGTAAAGTTTATCTAGCGAGCCTTCGTATGCTACTTTCTTTTCGCCTACTTCCATCTCACCAATGTAATCTAGTCTGTAACTATGACGCTCCTCATAGTTGTACTTCCTATATAATTGCATATAGTCTAAGTGTACACGCCCTATGAGGTCATATGTAGTACGCTCAGCACCAAATGCTTCGTAGGTCTTCTTCATTGGAGTCTTGTCAAACAAACATAACTTACGAGTTTCTGCTTTGCCTAGTGTACGCACAATACGATTGTATGTGTAAGGAATATCATAACCCTCACTGTTCCAACCTGACAGTATGTCTGCATCTTGTATTACTTCTAAGAATGTTTTAAGCAGTTCAGCTTCTGTGCGAAACAACATAACTTCCGGCATCTTACTTGCTATGCTTTGTGCTTGACCCCAACTAAGTGTCTTGGGTGGTACTGCTAAACATACCATAGCATCCATCCACTGTAAGTATATTGCTATAGCAGTTATAGGGGTAAACGAATCGTCCGGTGAACTGTATCCTCTGAGTGGGTCAAAGTCGACCTCAATATCAAAAAATGCTGTGTGTAGTTTAGGTGGCTCTGCATTAGTGTAATGCTTTGCTAATGTTTTATTAAGAGGCTTAATGTCACTTTCAAATGTAACATTGTGCGTATTCATTGCAAGATTCTTTTTAAAGTCTTTGTCGTTATTGCAACGAACCTCTGTGACTGACTGGCCGTATATGCTTTGCTGTTTACCTTTTGGGTCAAGTATATAGAAGTTATACTCTGGCTTTAGTTGTTGAATAATTCTTTTACCATCTACACGCTCAACTACATGTATAATATCTTTGCTCTTCTCGAAGAAGGCGTCAACATAACTCATTCTGTTTTATCTCCAAGCAACACTTTCGGCTGTCGCAATACCTATACTAATATATATGTCTTTAGGTGTCTAACGACACGAAATTCTGGCTACTTCCAATTAGGTCCATAGTTCCAAGCAACTACAGATACCCTTGTTCCTGTAGCCACAGGGTTTACTTTATGTCTCCACAACGAAGGAAATATTATATATTCACCTTTACCTAGTTGTTGCATACCCTCATCAAACTCTAGTTCACCACCAGTGTAATCATCATTAAGCATCAACGACATTGACAGTTTTATTTGTTCGCCTACGCTTTGATCGTATAACGACTTTCCATAAAAATCATTATGCCAATCAACATACCCTGCACTTGCTTCTGTGTACTCCATTATGTATATTTCTATATTGTCGTTCAAGTCAAACTCATAATGTAGTTCATTATGTTGCATCATTAACGTTTGTATAGTACTACGAATGATTGGATCGTCAGCAACGGATATATCTTTGGCACGCCTAAACTTGTGACTGTACATAGTCACGGAATCTCGTTTCAACTCTTTTTGTTCCTTAGCCTCATTGTACCTAGCGATACAATGATCAAGAAACATAGAGGAGACGGAGCCTGTGACTTTGTCGCCTAATGCCATACTAAACCTTAAAGTGTTTTGCCAACAGTTTCTAAGATAGTTTCAAGTTCGTCGAACTTGTCATACTCGTCTTGGAAGCTGGCTTTATGTGCAACTTTAATTGCTTTGTTTATAATTGCTGGTTTGAGGTCCATCTCTTCTGCAATTGCTTTTACAGTGTCTCTAAGACCTTCTCTGAGGGTTTCCATTTCGAAAGTAACTTGCATACCTTCATCAATGAGCCGTTTTAAACGGGCTTGTTCTTCTGTGTTAAATGTTCTATTAAATGCCATCTGTTACCTCTTGTGTAGTGTCGTGTTTATGTTAATGTCTAATGGTGTTATTATAGCATTATCTGTGTTATTGTCAACCTGTATGTTATTAACATACCCAGTACCTACAAAAGGTTCAAACGATAACTGCTCTAATATACTGCGATCAGTAATCACAGCACCTTGGTCATCAAATGCTACATACTGGTCATCTATTAAGAGTACAGTAACCTTCATCTAAATTTCTATAGATGCTTCGAAAGTAAATGTTACCTCATCAAACTCTTTGAACAGGTTGTATGATATATCGTTACCTTCTTCTTCATCGATCATTTCAGCAAGTACAATTTCGTAGATGTATAACATACCGTTATCATCTTCATCATTGTAAGATATTACATCAACTCCAACTTCTTCTTTGCCTTCGTCGTATGCTATAATTAATTTTGTATCGACAACACTCTGCACGATATCAAAAAAGAGTTCGACATCGTCGTTTTCTAATTCTTGTCTGCAGACAATACGTGCAAAGTGTTTTGTAAACATATCAATTACTTACCTTTCTGAAATGCTTGAGCACCAAAGAACGCGGCTACGATACCTGCTACTGCTACAAAGTATGTTGGCGCCATTGATCCTAATGTTGCTTGGGCTTCGGTTAAACCTGCTAAACTAGCAACTACTACTGCAAATGGGTATAATAACATACCAAACAATGAGAACCAAGCCATCTTACGCTGGGCATCTCTCATTGCATCTGCATCTTCTAATTCTTTTCTTTTAAACTCTAAATGCATATCCATTTCACCTTTTGAGATATGTCCATCTCCGTTGGTATCTATGTCTTCCATTCCTTCGACTGTTTTAAATCCTCGTGAATCAACTGTCGGTCCATCTCCGGCTGGAGCGTCACCTGCCGCTTTTGCCTTCAATGCGTCATACTCTTTACGAGTCATGCTTACTTCTGCTTGTTTTGTGTCTGCCATGATATATACTCCTAACTATGTAGTAGTATTTATCACATTACTCTTGAAATTTGATACGATTGATCATTGTTTCTCTAAAACCTGTGTGCTTATTTTTAGCATGAGGCTTTACAAAACCAGTTAGTGTGTAAGTCTTACCTACTTTAGTCTTAGCCTCAGGCATAAAGAACTTAACAATATGCTTTCCATCAACACTACAAGTTACCAAATGGCTACCGGTACTAGGAATGAAACGCATAAACTCTACTGTAGCAACAAAATCGCATCTAGTAGACTCAACACCAACAAAGTCGCTAGTACGACCTAGTTCTCGTTCTCTATCAGACCAATCATCGGACTTAACTTTATTGAGATATACATTAGGTAAACTGGCTGCAATACCAAGTGTAGTTTTATCCACAGTATCGCTAGTAACTAGAGCAAGTACCTTGCGTTCAAAGTCAGATAGATTACGCTCTAATGCTTTAAAGCCTAGACCTTGCAAGTATTCTACAACTTCAGCACCTAGTTTCTTGTCCTCATCGGATACAGTAACTATTGTGCCTTCGCAAAAGTGTTCGTATAGAAACGAACTATTACTCTTTTGATGCTCGAGTAAGTCTTCACCTTTTTTAACAAAGCCTTTATTTAATCGTTGTACCGCACAACTAACTGCCATTACATCCGACACTAAAAAGTTATTCATGTTTTTCCCCTAAAGGTTATTTGTTATGATGTTATACACATCTGCCCACATTGGAGCAATTTTCGCTTCACCAGTATAACCTAAGTTATGTCTGTGTTCGATTAAGATACTGTTAAATCCTGCTACAGTACCTGCATCAGCATTAGACGGCTTGTCTTCAATCCAATAACCTGTTCCATATTTATATGCTAATTCATCTAATGCATTATCTTTGTCAGCACCAGTGGGCAAACATATAATCTCTTCAAAACAATCACCAAACAGTTTAGTGAGGTTTCTTGTTCTCAACTCTTTAGCATACTTATCTGTGCTAAGTGATGTGAGTACTACAAACTTATATCCGTCTGCGACAAATTTCTCCATATACTGTTGAGCATCTCTGAGGGGTGGCAAAAAGCCTATAGCGGCACTAGCATTGAACTGCTTAATTAGATTGTGCCCTACATTTTTTGATGGTAGACTGTATTGCTTTGCAATATTGTAATGATCCTTGTGACCATCTACTGGGTTATGTCCTTGGAACTCCATCCATTCATTGAATGCATATTCCCAATTAAGTAAGACGCCATCGACATCTGTAAAAATTAGTTTGTTTTTCATACTTCTTTCTTCTCTTTTCTCTAAACTATACATATATTATACAGTAAGTTATAACAGTTGTCAAGTGATAATTTTGCCGTATTAACAGTAACTTACAGTGCCTAATTGTGTAAATAGTAGCATGGCAAAGACATATACATTATTCCCAGACATAATATTTGAGGGTAGTTTACCTTTAACAAATGAGATAGAATCTCAATTAAATGCGGCTATAACAACTGAAGCAAACAGTGGCTCTGTTGAAGAAACAAACTACGGCTTTTGTACTAATCCATTTGTGCCATTGAACAAAACATTACAGAACTTACAACAAGTAATACTTAATTCATACTTTGCTGAAGCAAAGAAACACTTGCCTTATTTAGAAGCAACTAAGTCACAAATAGAACTTGTAAGACCAAACTTATTAAGTATAAATCCTAAGTGTAATGTACCTTCTACATTTGAACGAAACAGATATTACTCGGGTTGTATATGGTTGCAAACAACAAACAAAGGCAGTCACTTATACTTAGAGTGTCCGCAGGGTAAAACATACTCTACTCCATTAGGATTAATAGATTACAATCATTACATTGCACCTGCTAAGTTTAAGTATGCATTTTGGCCATCGCATATAAATGCTGGCTTCACTCCTAATAATAGTATGGCTAATACTGTGCTACTACAATTTACATTCACTGCCGCTGTTCCTTGGGACGGCAGACCACCACCACAGAAATAGAACCCAAAAAAAGGGCCTCCGAAGAGACCCTTATACCTTATACGCCTACCTATGAAAGTTAAACGAAGTTGTAATGTGCTGATGCCTTAAGAACACCTGCAGTTGGAACACTTGCTGTGCTACCGTCTGCTTTAACAAAACTTACAGTAATTGCTGCATTCTTTGTTAGTTCTATGTCGCCATCTAACTCAACATTATAAGTACCGATTGTAGTACAATCCGCATCATCAATTGCTACTAGAGTTGAGCCACCTGTGCCGTTCTCAGTAATCTTGATTGCGTTAACACTGTCACCACTAAATGCAGTAGATACTTTAATTACTAACTTGTTAGCATAGTAAGTTCTACTTGTTACATTTGGCATTGTGCCTATGTTAAATGAACTTGCTGAACTGTCTGCTGTAAATGAGTCTCTTAATAAAAGACCATCTGCTGAAGTTCTAACATGATCAACTACCGCGCCACTTGTTGGAATTACAGTATCACTATCAGTGATTGTAGATTCAAAAGCAGTAGCAGTAATACTACCATCGCTTAAAGAACCAAACTGTACAGTTCCACTAGCAGTAACGCCAACGACACCAGTTAATGAACCACTGTTTAAACTAGCAGTACCATCTGTTAATGTTGTTGAGCTAACACTTGTTAGTCCACTGATTGAGCTATCTAAGTTTACAGTAATTGTATCAGTTGCACTACCTGCAGTACTAATGTTAGTACCACCGACTATGCTAAGAGTATCACCGTTTTCAACTGTTTGGTTACCACCGCTATCACCAGCAACTGTAATTGCTGTGCTGATTGCTGCTGTGCTTACTGCTGTAACTAAACCTTTAGCATTAACTGTAACAACCGGAATTGCTGTAACACTACCAAAACTACCAACATCACTGTTAACAGTTGCTAATGTAGTTGCTAATGCAACATCTTGCGAACCATTAAAGTTAACTGTTGCAGTTGCATCACCTGAGATGCTAATTGCTCTAGTAGTTTCTAATATTGTTGCGTCTGCCGCTGTACCAGTTAAGTCACCAATAAAGTTACCAGTTGTTTTAACATCTTCAGAATCAAAGTCCCACTCTGTTCCAGCTGCTGTATAAAGGATCTGTTTAATAGAACCGTTTACATTTGCTTCAAAACCTGAGTCAGTGTTTGCACCTGCTGTGTTAACACGGAAGATTGGATCTGCCGCTTCAACTGTTGTACTGTTAACAATAGTTTGAGTACCTTGTACTGTTAAGTTACCAGAGATAACAGCGTCACCATTAATACCAATACTTGCTGATGTAATATCATCGGAAGTAAATGTACCTGTTGCTGTTAAGTTGTCAATGGTTGTAGCTGCGCCAAAACCAAATGTAACTTTGTTGTCAGTAACTGCTGTTACGATTTCGTTAGTAGTACCTTCAAATGTTAAGTCATCTGATACTAAGTTTACAGTATCTGTACCACTGTCACCTATGATGTCTAAGTTAGTACTAATTGCTGCTGTGCTTACTGCTGTAACTAAACCTTTAGCGTTAACTGTTACAACTGGAATAGCAGTAGTACTACCATGTGTTCCAGTATCACTGTTAACTGTTGCTAGTGTAGTTGTTAATGCTACAGGGTTAGTACCATCAAATGATACGCCTGTTGCAGTTATGTCACCACTTGCACTAAATGCTCTTGCTGTTGCTAATGCTGTTGCTGTATCTGCATTACCTGTTACATCACCAGTTACATCACCAGTTACATCACCTGTTAAAGGTCCTGTAAACTGACTTGAAGTTACTGCTGTTAAGCCTGTTAATGTACTATCTAAGTTTAATGTTACGCCATTACCTGAACCAACACTACTAATGTTTGTTCCACCTGCAATTGTTAAAGACTCACTGTCTAAATCAATACTTAATGCACCACCTGTATCTCCTTGGAAATCTAAGTCTTGTGCTGTAAGTTGTGAATCAACATATGCTTTAACTGATTGTTGTGTAGGTATTAATTGAGCACTGTCACTAACCATGTTGTCTTCATCAGCGAAACCGTTAATAGTAATACTACCGTCGCTTAATGAACCAAAGTCTACTTGACCACTAAAGTCTGCTGTAGAACCTGTTACTTCACCAGTTGCTGAAATGTTTGCAGCACTTAAATCACCACTAAATGCACCAGTAGTTGCACCACTTAATGCACCACTTGCTAATGTTGCTGTACCATCTGTTAATGAGCCACCTTCAATTGCACCACTTGCTGTAATAGCAGTTGCGCCTGTAATAGCACCACTTGTTAATGTTGCTGTACCATCTGTTAATGAACCACCAGTTACTGCACCACTAAATGTACCTGCTGTCATACCTGTTAAAGTAGCGTTTAGGCTTACATCAACAACATCTGTTGCTGATACTGCTGTAGTAATGTTTGTTCCACCTTGTACATCAACTGTGTCGCCACCGTCAATTGTTTGTGAACCAGTGTCTGCTGATAATGTCCAACTAGTTGATAAAGAATTTTGACTTACTGAAGTAATTCGTCCTTGTTGGTCAACTGTAATTGCTGGAATTTGGCTAGCAGAACCGTATGTTCCTGGAGCTGCTGCTGTGTTATCTAAAGATACAACACCACTTGAAATACTTAATGCATTTCCTGCAGTTACATATGAATCAATTTTAGTTTCAACTCTTGCATCAGTGTAGTACATTGTACCACTTGATACTGTTGCACTTGGGTCTTCTGACAAGTTAACTGTGCTATGGTTAGCAATGCTTGAAACTGTTCCAGTTACATCACCTGTTACATCACCAGTTACATCACCAGTTAAGTTACCTGTTACATTACCAACTACTGCACCAGTATGTGTACCTGCACTGTTACCAGTTAAGTCACCTGTAACATTACCTGTTACATTACCTGTTACTGCACCTGTATGTACACCAGCACTGTTACCAGTTAAGTCACCAGTTACATCACCAGTTAAGTCACCTGTTACATCACCTGTTACATCACCAGTTACATCACCAGTTAAAGCGCCTGTAAATCCGCCAGTTGCTGTTACTGTTTTAGCACTTGAGTCAACTATAACGGAAGCATCACTTGCTTTTACATCACCTGTAATATCACCAGTTACATCACCTGTTACTGCACCAGTTAAAGCACCTTCGAAAGTACTTGCAACCATTGTTTCTGAACCAACTGTCCACTTACTAGTAGCACCGTCGTATATGAATTGCTTCATTACACCACTAATATTAGCTTCTAAACCTGCGTCAGTTCCTGCTGTACCATTACCGTTTACACGAATGATTGGGTCGTTAGTACTAACAGTTGTTGATTCAACCGTTGTTTGTGTACCTTGAACTGTTAAGTTACCTGTAATAACTGCGTCACCGGAAACATTAACTGTAGCCGATGTAATGTCATCGGAAGTAAATGTACCTGTTACTGTTAAGTCATTTATTGTAGGAGCATCTTGAATTGCAATCGAAACTTTGTTAGCACTAACAGTAGTATCAATACCTGCGCCACCTTCGACTGTTAATGTCTCGCCACCTGCTACTGCATCAGTAGTACCGTTATCAGCTGCAACACTAAATCCTGTTGCAATTGTTGCTGTACTTGCTGCTGTAACTAAACCTTTAGCATTAACAGTAAGAACTGGAACGTTTGTTGTTGAACCTACTGTGCCAACATCACTGTTAACTGTTGCTAATGTTGTGCTTACTGTTGCTGTATCACCTGCACCAGTAAAAGTTGCTGTACCACTTGCATCACCGGATAAACCAACTGTGACTGCACTTGTAAAGTTTGATGCTAAACTTGCTGTACCAGTTAAGTTACCTGTTACATCACCAGTTACATCACCTGTTACATCACCAGTTACATCACCAGTTAAGTTACCAGTTACATTACCTGTATGTACACCTGCACTGTTACCAGTTAAGTCACCAGTTACATTACCTGTATGTACACCAGCACTGTTACCAGTTAAGTTACCTGTAACGTTACCTGTATGTACGCCTGAGCTGTTACCAGTTAAGTTACCAGTTACATTACCAGTTATATCACCAGTCAAATCACCAATAAAGTTAGTGTTTGCAGTAATTGTTGAACCTACTATAGTACTTGCACTGTTCGCACCAATTGCTGTTCCATCAATGGCACCGCCATCGATATCAACTGCTGTACTAGCCTGAACTGCTAAAGTTCCTAATCCTAAATTTGTTCTCGCACCGGCTGCGCCTGTTGCACCAGTACCTCCATTAGCAACTGCTAATGATCCTGTAACAAAGTTACTATCGCTTATGTCAATTGCCCCAGCTGTAACAGTTCCACTGCTAACTTGAATTGTTCCTGTACTAGAAGAAAGGTCAATGCCCGTTCCACCGTATGTAGTTCCAATTGCTGATCCTGTCCAAGTACCAGATGTAACACTTCCGATTCGTAAATCTTCTAATGTACTACCATCTGATTGAGTAAGATCAAAACGATTATTGCTTGAATCGTATTTGAGGCGTCCCCCACTCTTACCTAATTGAACATCGGCTGCGATACCTTTGATACCAAAGTTTTTAATATCTGCCATTGTTTATTCTCCTAAAATATGCTATCGATAACAAATAAATTCAGTTTATTTGATAGTAGTATTTATCGAAAAGACGGAATAAAGTTCTATTGTGCTTTTTAAACGTAGGTTAGTTTAACTACTACTGTGCCGCTAGAAGCGCCATTGTGAGTACATCTTGCTCTAACTTCTAAGTCTTGTGTCTCAGATGATGGATAAAGATAATTTGGTGTTGCTTCAAACGAAGTTGCTTCGTCAATAGCATTTGATGTAGCAGGAACATATGCATCTGGATCTGCTAATGTGCCTACTTGAATGTTAGGAGTAGTACTTGCTCCAACAAAAGCATTAGTAACATCAACACTAACATTGAGTAATCGTCTGCCCGGGCTGACATTACCTAACAATTGTGTTGTGGCTGTTCCAAATCCACTTGCTGGCATTGTGAAAGTTGTTGTTAATGTTTTAGCATCTGTAGTAGCACTGTCTTCGTTGGATGTCATTACCCAAGCACTGCCACTGTAAATATATTGACCCCATTCGCCGTCACCTTTATTGAGAACATATGCACCATCTCCTGCTTCAGCAGTTAATGCATCACGAGCAGCTATGTCAGCAACCACTGTTACACCCGCTGTTCTTAATCCTTGCTCAATGTTCATTGCTAACGGATATTGTCCAGTGTGTCCACTAGCAATACCTGTGCCTTCTCTAAAGTATTCTGTGCTTTCGAATATTAGAATCTCACCGCCGTCTGTGCGAGTAACTTTTAACTTTTGTGTACCTGGACTAGCAATTGATGCTGGTAATCCGGATACATTACTTGTACCTACAAATGGCTTATTGTTATTGTCATTGGTATTATTAGATATAGTAATAGCATTACCATTTGCTTCAGTGAGAACAAGTTGATTGCTGCCAGTGAATGTAGCAGTTAAGTTATTAATGCTACCTGCTGTAATGTCTGTGGCCATATCTTCTGCAATACCTACAGCAATACCGTATGTGGCTTGACCTGCTGTGGATGTTGAAAAGTTAATTAATGTATTGCCGCTTCCGCTATCAATGTATGCACTAAATGGTACATATCCACCTACTAATCCATATGCTACTGCACTTGTATCAGATGTTACTGTTGTAGATGTTGTAAGTGTACTTGCAGTAACAGAGTGAGATGCAAAACTTCCGTTAATAGAAGACACAATTTCACTGATGGTTGCGTTAGCACCTGCACCTGCAAATGTTACAGTCTGACCATTAAGTTTCATTGTATGGCCTACAGGAATTTCTGGATCATCTACGGAGCCTTCTAACACTGAAGGTATCGCATTTTGTATATTTAAGAATGCAGCCTTACCTGTGTCAGTAGTACTCAATGAACCATCGTTTTGTATATAGATATAGTCACCTTGACTACCTGGTATCTTAGGATCAAAGTCAATAATTCTATTGTTAGGTGCTATAATAAATTGGTTGGGTCCTGGTCCTGCATCAATAACAGTACCAATCATCTTGCTCATAGTATCTACATTGGCTTTAAGAAAGCCTGTTGTGTGAGCTGCAATTACATCACCCTCTACAAAACCGTGTGCGTTTTGATGTAATATATAATTTAATTGAGGATTTAAGTATCCAAATCTACTTACTACTGTAGCATAAAAGTCTGCTGCCGCAATACCTGGCAGAGGATCTAGTAAAGGTATGCCGTCTTCGTTGAGAGCAAACACAATACAACCACCATTAGAGAATATACCGTTACCAGTTGCACTCTTAAATGTGTTGTATCGTAATACATCTTCTACTACTGCTACTACTGTTGTTCTTGTTTTGCTAGTAATACTTACAATCTTTAAACATTGTCCTGTTGTTGCACCTGCAATCCAATCACCTATAACAATATCTAATCCGTTGTATTTCTTTTCTTCTCTGGTTAAGTGAGAACCGTGATTCATTTCAGTAACACTAAAAGTTACTGTCCAGCGATAATATTTCTTAGTAGCGGAACCTTCGTACCATGGATCGTTTGAACCGTTAGCATGTGGCCAATAAGATTCGCCAGCCTGTGATGTTACAGACCCTGCTAATACTTTATTAGGGTAGTTTAATTTTATCTGATTACTTCTGTACGACAGTTCAGCCATTTATAAATGCTTCCTTACGCTAATACCATTTGTATCCAAGCATGAGTACCTACACCAAAACCTCTACTGGCGCCTGTCTCTGCTTCTCTTAACCTCAAGTCAAATGCTATAGTTGATGAACCATTAAACAAAGTAGGCGATCCACTTGAACCTCCACCTGCTAGTTCTCTTGTTGACATTGTTGTTTCAATTGTACTCATGTAGTACTTGTTATTATTATGATCGTAACCATAAATCATAACACCTGCTGGTGGATAATAATTACCACTTGCTAAAGTAATAGTAACAATATCACCTGCTATAGTTGCACTAGTAATACCACTTGTTAAATCTGATGTTGAATCAAGGGAACCACTTGCACTGTATACTAATTTAAATCTTTCAACGCTGGAACCACCACCACCGCCTCCACCTGAGGCTGCAATAGTTAATGTATCAGTACCACTATCAGTTGTAAGTGTAACTCCACTTCCTGCTGCAATAGTTAAAGTATCTGTTGAACTATCTGCTTGAATTGTATTCTGTCCACTGACTGCAAAGTTAGTGAATGCGTTTCCGCTTCCACCGCCACCACCTGCTGGTGTTGACCAACTAAGTCCACCACTACCGTCTGTAGTTAGTACTTGGTTATTATCACCGTCTGTTGTTGGGAATGTTAATGTATAGTTTGCGGCTGCACTGTGAGCTGGTCCTTTAAGTGTAATACCATGTGAATTGTTTTCACAGTTTAATTTAAATGAACCTGAACCTCTAGTAGCATTACCTCTGAATACTACTTCACCTGTAGTATCTGGATTAAGATCAATGTCTGCACCACTAGTGGTTACAATGTCTTGTCCGTTTACATCTAAGTGTCCACCTAGTTGTGGAGTAGTATCTGCTGCTACACTTGCTATGCCACCTGACCCTGTTGAGTCAGCTGCTGGTGCCCAACTGGAACCATTGTATTTTAATACTTGTCCACTAGTTACGCCTGATGTACTAACATCTGTTAATGCATCTAATGTACTTGCGCCACCTACTGAACTTAAATCAACATTATTACCGCCTGTAATACTTAATGTGTTACCTACTAAACTTAATGTTTGACTATCTGTTTCGCTTGTTAAGTATGAACTTAGGTCTGGTGGTATATATGTAAATACACCAGTACCACCTGCGTATGAGACTGAACCACTACCACTTGCTGAACCTGTACTTACACTTAGATCTGTTAATTGTATGCCATCGGCTCCATCGTTACCTGCTGGACCTTGTGGTCCTGCTACAGTACTATCAGCACCTGCTGGTCCTGTTGGACCTACAACGTTTCCGCTTACATTAATTGTAGAAGCATCGCTCATTGTTAATGTTAATGTTGCACCACTAATTGCTGCACTAGAAATACTAGTTCCATCGTTACCTGCGGCTCCAGTAGAACCTGTTGGTCCTCTTACACTGCCGATGTCTTGTACAGAAGTATTTGAATATGTTAATGTTAAGTTGTCGCCTACTAATGCTGATGCTGTAATGCCAACACCTGCGGCTCCAGTTGCTCCATCTGCGCCATCTGCACCTGCAGCTCCTGTTGGACCTGTTGCTCCTGTTGCACCAGTTGGTCCTGCTACAGTACTATCTGCACCATCTGCACCATCTGCGCCATCTGCACCTGCTGGGCCTGTTGCTCCTGTTGAACCTGCTGGGCCTGTTGCACCAGTTGCTCCATCAGAGCCATCAACACCATTGCTTCCGTCAGCACCTGCTGGTCCTTGTGGTCCAGTTGCGCCAACGCTTGTTAAATCAATTGTTGTACCATCGTATGATAAGTTGTTACCACTTAATGCAATAGTAGGTCTGCTTGTTAAATCGTTAAATAATCCGCTAGTAGCAACTGTGGCTAATGAAGCACTGTTTGCTTTTGTAGCAAGACTGTTAGTCATTGTAGTACTAAAGTTAGCATCGTCGCCTAATGCGGCTGCTAATTCGTTTAGTGTATCTAATGCACCTGGTGCACTATCAGTCAAAGCATCAATTGCTGTAGTAACATAACTTTCTGTTGCAATATTACCACTTGCTGCACTTGGAATAGTTGTTCCTGAAATGTCTAAGTCTCCGCCGCCTGTTACACTAATAGTTTTTGTACCAAGTGTAATTGTGCTACCACTTAAATATAAATCTCTGAACTTGCTTGTTGAACTACCTAAATCGTATAACTCAGTACCTGCTGGAATAATGTGAGCAGCAAGTGTACCACCACTTAAAAATGTTTGTACATCTGAGTCTGCATATCCTGCTGGTATGCTACCAAAAGCAAATTTACTTGCTGATGCATTCCAAAGTAATGCCTGTCCGTTTGCGATTCCACTTATAGTTGCAACATCAGTTAAGTCAGATATAGATGAAGCCCCACCGCCACCTGCTGAGTTGATAATAGTAGGAGTACCGCTAACCCCAATGTATAAATTTCCTGTATCCGTTGCATACAGTAGCTCACCTTCAGCGGGACTTGCTGGTAGAGCGGACTGTAAACCTCTTCTTATTTGTAATGCCATTTGTTAAATGTCTCCTAATAAACCTTAAAAAGCACCCATATCTAATGTGCCGCCACTTGGTGCAGTAAATGTACCAAAGTTTAAGCCTGCATAGACAGGGTCTGCTGTAATTGTTACACTAGTATTTCCAGCATCTGTTGTTATTTCCATGCCAGTGCCGGCTACTAATGTTAATGTGTCTTCTCCAGTAGCAACCACATTTGATTGCCCTGAGACTGAAATTGTTTTATATGCATCTGCAGCTCCGCCACCAGCACTTACATTGCCGTAAGCAAATTTACTTGCTGATGCATTCCAAAGTAATGCTTGTCCGTCTGCTATTCCGCTAAGTGTATCTATATCTTGTAAGTCTGCAATACTGCTTGTTGATATGTCTGTTGAACTAGCACTTAATACTGTTGTTAAATCTACTGTGCTACCACTGCCGCTAATGCTAATTACATTACCTGCTAAACTTAATGTTTGAGTGTCAGTATCTACATTATCAAGTAAGCCGCTTAGGTCAACACTGTTACCACCACCAATTTGTAGTGTAGTATTTGCTAAGTTCCAGCTCAATGACTGTACATGATCAGTTACATCTAGGCTTGTAATACTTGATACTCGCCCTAGTACATCAACTGTTATCTGTGGTATGCTAACTGCTGTACCGTATGTGCCTGGTGATACACCTGTTTGTTCTAAATCTAAAGTAACTGCACCACTTGCGCCGCCACCTGTTAAACCTGTTCCTGCTGTAACACCTGTGATGTCACCTTGTATAAATGGTGTTTCTGTAACATCTGTTACTAGACCTTTTTCATTTACTGTGACTGCTAGTATATTTCCACTGGAACCGTATGTTCCTGCTGTTACACCTGAAGCACCTAGAGATGATGCAACTGTACCTGCTTCGAATGCACTGTTTGCATTATTCCATAATAGAGCTTGTCCGTCTGTTATACCTGTTGTATCTATGTCACTTAAACTGTTTAATGAACCTGTTGCAAGTATGCCACTTGCATTTGCTGATACAGTAATACTGTCAGCACCTGGGTTAGTAGTTAGTGTTATGCCAGTGCCTTCTACAAAAGTTAAAGTATCTTCTGCACTGTCTGCACTTAAATCTGTTTGTCCATCAATTGAAATTGTTTTGTATGCTAAGTTAACATTACCACTTCCGCCGCCACTTCCGCCTACTACAGCAATAAGGTCAACGTTTTGAATTCTTCCGTAAGCATCAACTGTTATTTGAGGAACAGTTGTAGCATTACCGTATGTAGATGCTGTTACGCCTGTAGCAACAAGGTTAAGTGTTGCATTACTGTTGTTACCAGTTCCACCTACTACACTAATTTGTCCTGATGTGCCTAAAACATTACCAACAAAGTCACCAGTCATTGTGCCTGCTTGAGTTGCTGTTATTGTTGTTTCAGTTACACTTGTAATTTGTCCTTTACTATTTACTACGAAGGTTGCAGCAGTTGTAGCATTACCATATGTACCTGATACATTTGCAATGTCACTAATGTAAACACCACTTGCATTTGAGGTTAAACCACCAGTTGCTCCTGCTTGAACGTTAAAGCCTAAACTGACTTTGTTTAAACCGTTACCTGCTGAATAGATATCAGGACTTGCTGGCTTCCATTTGTTGTCAGAGAAGTAAGTTAAGACATCGCCGGTTGATGGAGCGTAGGCTCCTAATGCGTCTACATCTTCGAGGTCTGGTACTGTTACATTCCAAAATTGTATGCCATCTTCGGCATTGTTAACCCTAACAAACTTATTTGCTGAGGCGTTAAAACTATTTGGTGTTTCAGTTAATTGTAAAAAGGTATCTGCCATGGATTATCCTGATCATAGTATTTTAAAGTTCTTAACACTATTTATCAAGTTTAGGCAGATAGTATTGCTTGAGTAATTTGTCCGTATGAGAGGTCGTATGTAGTGCCGTCACCAATGTATGATCTATCCATTTTTACTCTGAGATAAGCAAAATTACCAGTAAAACTGTATGCTTGAGAGCCACTGGCTGGATCATTTGCGTTAAATTGTACATAACCTGCTTCATTCCATGCTACTGATTGGTTAGTGATGCTACCGTATGCACTGATATCTTGGTTTAAGTCAAACCAATCTGCTTCTGTTGGGTCTAATGAAAGTGTTGCTTGTATTCTAAACCTGCCTACAAAGTTATCATATACTGTTTGAACGGTGTGAAACCCGTCAGTGTAACCATAATAACTATCTGCTTTCACAGACAATCCGGAGGCGTTCATCTCGTTACCAGTTGATGTTAGTATAGTTGCGTTTCTGCGTTGTATTGGCATATTATAATCCTATAGTTCTCACAACTATTTATCACAAATGTGATAATAGATATACCGGGCGGTGGTCCCTAATACAATTACCAAAGGATATATTCATAAAGCCTTGCAATGCATTAAACTCTTTTTCATTGCAATACAAAAAATTGTAATACCATTTTAGATGATTATGTGACCAACGGTATTCTTCAAAGTTCTGCAGAACAAAATCCATTATCTCATTAATCTTAGTAGGTCGATTAGCAAGAGGCGAGGCTTGGAAGAAACTAAGTTCAACTCTATAATTATATTTGCCGTAGAATAATGACTGCCGTAGAATATAGTCTTGTTGTGTTAATATACCAATGTGTTTCTTAGACACAGGACCAACTATTTTAGTTACTTGCTCAGGAACCCAATTACATAACCATTTAACATCTTGCAGATTAGCAAGGTAAATGCTTCTCTTATAAGTACTGGAACGCTCTCGTTTCCACCAGATCATACTAGTACGCATTATATCTGTTACAACAAAATGTGCTACAGGATCGTGTTCAGGGTGTGGATGTTGTGGTGCATGAATGTCTACCCTATATGGATATTCGCCAAAGTATACTCTGTCACTAGGTGCAATACTAATACTACTATCAAAGTCTTTCTTAGATAGTTTCTGTAGTTGTGTGGAACTCATATGTCTCACCAGTATATGAAATATTAATTGCAGTGTTAGTTAGGTTATCAAACAGTATCTTCTTACTCAAAGGCTTTTTAATACTGTCTTCAAATACACGCTTCAACGGTCTTGCACCCATGCTAGGCTGGTAACCATCTTCAGCAAGTTGTTGCCTTGCACTATCGTCTAGCGATATAACAACACCTGATTCATTTTCCTGTAGTAATTCGTTTGTGTCGCCTACTAACTTGTCTACGATCTTAAACATCAAGTCCTTAGACAATGTGTTAAACTCTACTACAGCATCTAGTCTGTTTCTAAACTCTGGTGTAAAGAACTTTTCAACTGCTTTGTTCATCTCACCTTTCTTAACGTTGTCTCCAAAACCAATCTTCTTAGTTTCACTTGCCGCGGCACCTAAGTTAGATGTCATTAACAATACAACATTACTAAAGTCTGTGGCTTTACCTGTTGCTCCTGTTAGCACACCGTCATCCATTACTTGTAGCAATACTTGTAATACTTCTGGTGCGGCTTTCTCAATCTCATCTAACAACAATACACAGTTAGGATTAGTTTCTACTTCTTGTAGCAGTTGTCCTTGTCCTACTTTACCTTCAGCATGTCCAACATATCCTGGAGGAGCACCAATTAATTTAGAGATACTGTGTCGTTCTTGATACTCACTCATATCAAACTTAATTAGTTTAGCATCCATGCTACTTGATAGTGCCCTTGCTGTTTCTGTTTTACCAGTACCAGTTGGACCTACAAACAAGTAACTACCGATTGGCTTGTTCTTCTCACGCAATCCTGCTTTAGCAACTAGAATGTTTTCAACTACTTTGTCAATTGCTTGGTCCTGTCCGTAAACAGTTTCTTTCATCTTAGCATCTAGTTTTCTGTAGCCATCTTTCTTCTCAACATCAATCATGTCTACACTTACTTTGCTTACCTTAGCAAGTACTTTGATAACATCATTTAGTTCTACTGCTCCGTTACCTGCAAGTTTTGCTTTTGCACCTGCGGCATCAACAATGTCTAATGCTTTGTCTGGGAAGAACTTATTTTTAACATAACGGTCAGTTAAGTCAACTAGTTTGTCTAGTAGCTCTTCAGCATACTCTACAACATGGAAGTCCTCATAGTGCTTCCTTAGACCCTGTACAATGCGTTTTGTATCTTCTACTGATGTTTGTTCAATGTCTAGTCTAGCAAACCTACGCATTAGTGCTGTGTCTTTCTCAAAACTATTAGCAAACTCATCTGGTGTAGTAGCACCAATAGTAAGCAGTCTGCCTTTGCCTAACACAGGCTTAATCATATTAGCAACATCAACACTGCTATTACCACCTGCACCAGCACCCATAATCATGTGTATCTCATCGATAAACAATATAGTATCTGGGTTATCTGCTAACACATCTAATACCATTTTAAGACGCTCTTCAAAGTCTCCTCGATATCTAGTGCCGGCTAGTAAGTCACCAATACTTAAACTGTATACAACTTTACTACGCAATAGCGGAGGTACTTCGCCATCTACAATTCGCTTTGCAAGTCCTTCTGCGATAGCAGTTTTACCTGTTCCAGGCTCGCCTACTAACACACAGTTATTTTTCTTACGCCTTGCTAAAATATGTACTAAGTCGTCTACTTCTACTTCACGACCAATTAGAGGATCAATGCGTTTGTTCTGTGCTTCTGTGTTTAAGTTTGTAGTATATTCTTCTACCAGCTCTGCACTCTTAGTAGTACGAATCTTCTTGTCTACTTGCTCAACAACTTCGTTTCTACCAAAGCCATTTAGCTCACAGAAGTATTTTGCATAACAATTATCTTCACTGAGAATACTTGTAAATAAATCCATAGCAACAACTTCATCTCTACCTTGGAAGATAACCTGTGCTAATGCTCGTTGTATAACACGCTCAACACTTGTAGTTTTCTTAGGAGCGCCTTTGTTACCATGCTGTGATGTAAAACCATTATAGCCTTCGTCAAGCATAAATGAATTTATATCTTGTGCAACTTGTCCAATGTCTACATCTAGATCTGTTGCAAGTTTTTGCAACTCAGGTAAGCTCAAAAGACTGTTCATTAAATGCTCACAAGTAACATACTCGTGGTTCAACTCTGTAGCATAATCTACTGACTTTCTCATTACTTCATCTAAAACACTATGATCCATTATTACCTCTTATCTCTTTAATTTTATTTAACAATTTTAGTATCTCACTCTGCTGAAGATTGGGTACATCTATACACACAATCGCATACAATGCACCGGCTCTTCCGTTAGCAGGATTAACCATTCCAAGCCCAGGCAGTCTAATACGGCCTTGCTCTTGTGAACCTGCAGGAATTACTACTCTAAACTTCTTTCCGTTTATGTGACTAATAATAGTTTCGCAGCCTGTGATAGCATCTAATGCATCAACTGCTATGTTAACATATAAGTCGTCACCTTGTCTACCCCAATTTGGTTGCTCTGCAATATGAATTTTAAGATATAGATCGCCTGGTGGTAAGTCTGCAAATCGTTTATTAGCCCTGCCGGCTAACCTAAGTTTAAATCCATGCCTTACACCGGCTGGTATTTTAACTGCTATAACATCTTCACCTGGGAAGTCTATTCTATAGTCTGTTCCTTCGTATGCTTCTCGTAATGTTATTTGTACATTTATTTGACCATCTGGATTCTGTTGGGGTCTTCCTCTTCTACCAAATATGTCTCCAAATATATCTCCAAAGTCTGGTGGTACTTGACCTTCGAAAGGGTTTGGATTGTCATACTGATGTTTCCTTTGTGGGTCACTTAATACATCGTATGCTTCTTGTATCTTTTTGAACTGTTCAGCGTCACCTCCTTTGTCAGGATGGTGCTTACTCGCAAGTTTGCGATATGCTTGTTTTATCTCTTTGGGCTGAGTTGTATGATTAACACCTAGTGTTTCGTAGTAGTCCATTCTGTATTGTACTACAAACTAGGAAGAATGTCAAATTAAATCTTGTACTAAATTGCTAATCTGGCGTACTGTTCTGAGGTCATCAATGTCATCGTCTGCAATTTCAATATCAAATTCATTTTCAATTGATATTACCATTTCAACTGTGTCTAGACTATCAAAGTTTAGATCATCAAATAAGTCTGCATCTACTAGAACTTTGTCTAGGTCAATTGCTAATTCATCTGAAATTAATTTTTGAAGTCTTGTTGTTACATCACTCATCTTTTTTACCGCCTAATAAACTTTTAATACTAAATCCACCTGTCTCTTCTGCTGGTGCAGGAGTTGCAGGTTTGTTATCTTCTTCTACTTTCTTCTCTTGTTTTGTTTGATTACTGTTATTCTTTTCTATCCAATCTTCCTTGTCGTCGTTTGATTCGGCGCCAGTTGCTTCACGATAGTAAAGTATAATTTCTTTTTGTTGCTTAATATATCGTTTGATGTCTTGTAGGTTAGCGGCCATGTTCTCATAACCTTTAGGAGTCATACCCATTAATACAAAGTCTCCACCTAAACGCTTTTCTACTTCAGCGATCTTCTGTTCCATGTTGCCACATACTTGAATAACATTTCCATTCTCGTCTTTGATTTGTTCTCTAAGAATGCGTTTGCCATCTACATCTCTGACTGCTCTTCGACTTGTAGTACCATCTTCCTTAGTGTACTCTTCGGATTGATATTTTTCAGTTGTGTAATACTTTGGATTTCTATTCTCACCTGTTGCAGGCTTACAAGGTTTGTTAGTCAACACACTCCATTCTACATCTTGCATTGCAATTTCTTGTGGTAATGGTGGTTGATATATTTCTAATTGTACTGATTCAGTGATTACTTTAACAGGTGGTAGTGGCTGATAGCCTCCTCCCATACTACTACATGCTGATAAGCCTAAAAATAATAGTGCTATAACACCGAAGTCTGCTATTGATCTAACTGTCTTTTTAATTTTTGCTGTCATCTGGTTCGCCTGTCTGTATGTCTGTATCGTCTAGTTCTCTGCTATCGTTTTCTACACTCCGAAAAACTTCTGCTGTTGCTTTGTTTGCTCTGAGTTCTATGCTTCCTGGTCTTGCTCTTGCAAGTTTAGTGAAGTCATGGTCTTTAAATATTCTAAGGTAACTGTCACGCTCTGCATTCAGCTCGTTGTTACGATTAGTTAAGTTACCCATAGCCTGTGCTTGAGCTTTACTTTGTTCTTCTAAACCTCTGATAGTATCTTCTTGTATTGCTTGGGCAGCTTGTAGTCCAACGTTTATTGTGTTAAGAGAATCAATCTGTACTTGTTGATTGTCTATTCTTGTTTCTAGTTGTCCAACAATAAACTTGTGAGCACCGAACGCTAGTCCGCCTACTAAAATTATTATTGGTAATGTTTTTATAAATCCTAACATGATTTTGCTATTAGTACATCCTTATGTGATGGGTCATATAAGACCACATAGTTATCTATTGGTAGTGCTTTCATTTCGCCAAGCATACTATTTAATTTATCAAACAAAAATTTATCTGGATCTGCTTTAATGGCACTTTCTTGTATGCCTAACTCGTTCATTACATCTGGACCATAACCAAAGTCTACTATTTGTAAATCAAGTTTGCCTCTAGCATCCTTCATTGTTAATATACCTTCGTTAACAGTAGCATCAAGTAAGTTAGTGTTATGCAAAAACTCCATTATGTCTTCTGTTTTAATTGCTGATTCTTCTTGAGGTATTAACGGTACGCCTTCTTCTTGCTCTACATCATTCACTTTGTTAAACTCACTTTCTAACTTTGCTTTATAGTCACTAGCAGTTAAGTAGTTACCACTGTCTTCTTGTACATACTTTTCTGCATCACTTAACGATACATAATCTTCTAAGTATGGTGTCTTTACTTGCCAGTTAAGTTTGCCTGCTAAACGCTCTACTTCTTCTACTAGTTCATTGATAGTCTTCATTAAACCTTCTTGACGCTCTACTTCAACAAATACCATGTAGTATCCGTCTTCGTCTGCATTAGGCGAAAGCTCAACATCTCTGTTTTCTATAACTGAATTAGATACAAAGTTATATAAGTCTGTTCCTGCATCACTTGACTTCACATAGAAGCCAACTACTGCAACATCATTCTCTTTGCCTGTCTTAGGTTCGAACTCATCGATGCTTATTTTTTTAAGCATACTGTGTTCTAAATCTCGTTCTCGTAATGCCATTATACTAGCTCTCCTGGAGTTTCAACTGAACCATTGTTCATGCCTAGATCGGCAGTTTCCATTTCAGCATTAGTGCCGGCATCTTCCATATCAACATATGAATCTTCATCTTGTTTAACTTTATCAATGTTGAACTCGTCTACATATCTACGAGGCATCTTAACTTCAACTACCCAAACATTTTCTGTAGTAGTTTTTGCTTTGTAACTTGGTATGCCATCTGGCTTAACTTCAATGATAAGGTCATCAAAACTACGAACTCGTTTAGGTTTAATTAGTGTATCTTTAGCATATTCAACTAAACAATCTCTAGCCATTAAACGCTTTGCCCCATCTGGGTCTGGCATTTTTGCATGTGGGTACATTAACTTTACAGTTAGATGATGTCTTCCTAATGTAGGACCTTCAAGTATTTCTCCTTCGTCCCAATTTTTGAAAGCATACAGATCAAGACCGTCTAGAGTCTTCTCAAACTCAAGTAGCATATCTAATAATGTGTTAGTCTCGCTGATCTTTTTGATTTGATCGTTAAGTATCTTTACTGCAATTGTCATAGTTATAACCTCTCGTTACAACTATTTATCACAATGAAGTCTTTTATCATGCTGATTTAGTAAACACATACACGCCTTCGAACTTTTCTCTGCCCTCGAGCTTGTTATTTCCTACACCTGGACGAGTATTTAACATCATCTTAATGGTTTCTGTGTGCTTAAATCCTAGTTTCTCTGCTGTTTCTATCCAGCGATCAACTACAAAGTATTCTTTATTGCCGTAACTTTTGTAGTCTGCTATGTTAGTAGCGAATACACCGTCATTGTTTAAGCCTGTGTGTACATTTTTCATAGTAGGTACAACATACCCATCAAACCATTCGTCCATTGTGCTGTATCTATTCATACACTGCGTAGGCTCGTCTGAGTACTTCTCTAGGTTAAAGTATGGTGGGCTACTAAATGCACAATCAATGTTCTCAGGTACAAACTCTTCGCTTACACTTTGGTGTATCTCACTAGCAGGACCGCCAGTTGCTTGTATAAGTTCGTCTAAGTATCTTAGATTGTCTACTGTTTCAGTGTTTGGGTCAACACCAACATATTCATATCGCAAGTTACTGCTGGTAATGCCTAACAGCCTGCCACCGTAACCACAACTGTAATCATATACTCTACCCCATAATGCAGGGCATACATGTTCTACAATTGCTTTAGCATTCAGTGGCTTGAAGTTTTGTATGTTCTCACCAGTTACTAGTTCTAGTGAACGCCTAAGTGCTGTAGGGTAAACTAACTTGTTACCTTCACGCATTTCAAAGCATATCTTAATTGCTCTACGCATCTTAGGTTCGTCTAGGAACCTATCCTTTAAACTGTTATTCTTCCTGCCTTTAGGTTCAGCAGTCATCATATTAGGGAACAGGAACCTACTAATGGTTTGGCCTTTGTTGTTACCTAACCCAATGCGATCAACTTCAACATTGTTATATGATGTGTCTCTAAACTTAGCAATAGCATCAATGATACCTTGTTCAGTGTAGTACACAATTGGGGTGAGGTTAACAGAACGATATAACTTTAGTACCTCATCTATTGTGCCTTCTGGGTCTGCTTCGTATACCTCTTTGGTAAAGCGATCAAACTCTGTGTACAATGATTCATACCCTGTGAACTCGTCGCCTTGTATGTTCTCAGGCTTGATGTTCCACAAGTTATGTAGTCTATCAATCGACATCGGATTGTTCTATAGCGGCTATCTGATTAGCATAGGAATTGTTTATTTCCCATTCAACCCAACCTAGCACTTGTTTGCTTGGTACATCTAGTATCCATTCATACTTGCCTGCACCAGTGTCTAGTAAATGCTCGTAAAATTCACCCTTGATACTGTCCTCAAGGTCCTCAATGAGGGTCTGGCGACCCTCATAAAGGCGTTCAAATTTTACTGCATGACCACAATGTCCTTCGTACTTGCGTCTTCGACCTTCAGGGTTACCTGTGATACCAAAGCATGTACTACCTAAGTGGTTTGTCCATAAGTAAAAATAGTACATCTTATAGATCCTTAAACTTATTTAAGTTTTGGTCATTTAGCATAGGATAGCTCTCACCTTTTTGTGTGCAATACTCATCAAAGTCTATGATCATAACACTTAGCAAACAACTGTCGCTCCATGCTTCTTTTAAATCATACTTCCTTTGGAAGTTCTTGAGACGCTTTTTGCATTCTTTGTGAAACTTTGCTGGGCTACCATATGTTTCTTGCATGAAGTCTATCATTGCGGCACGATGTGTTGCACTAATAGTAACTTTAGTTTTACGAGCAAGTTTAGCATAACGACCAAACGCTAGAATAAAACCACCGTCTACTCCTTTTTGCCTGTTAAACTTCTCATCATGACATCCAAGTGCCCAATTTAAGTCTTCAATACCAAAATCAAATCCATCTGTATCAAATTCACTGATGCTTGTTAGTCCTGCAATGTATGTAATCATACCTGGCTGAGCACCTTGTCCTCTGGCTTCAACAGCAGGCCTACAATACATGTTATTGTTTTCAATTGTTGTCATTATTTGTTCTGCATGAACATCTTCTTGCAGTTCACTTTCATATAAACGCACACCGTTTACACGACTACGCAACATGAAATAAGGGTCTGGTGTTTTACGACCTTTATAATTGATAATCCTAAACAGCAAGTTACCAAATCCTTCTCCCTTTACAGGTGAACCTGGTACCATTAAATCTGCAGGAATAACTTTACACGCAATAAGTGTGTCTTCTGGTATAATGCCTTCCTTCATTAAGATATACAATGCAACCACAGTGTGTTGTCCTTCCGGTACACTGTATAGATCATTGTTTAATTTAATAGTGTTTACAACTTGCACAATCCTAGGATCAAAATTCTCTAGTATATAGCATACATGGTCCCAATCTACATCTCGTTGGTTATCTATGTTGATGACCATGTCACCTAGCCTAACCATTTCAGTGTAGCCAAAGTGTTTAGATTCAAACACTTTATCTTTGCCCATGCGTTTTCGTAAGCTCTTCAGAGAACTTGTTATTGCTCTGCGTTCTTTACGGTTGGGGTTGAATGCAACGGTAGTCCTTTCTATAAGGTTTTCGTATACATCTTTTGAGTTAGTAGTTAACTCGGACTTTGCAATTTTAACTGCAAAAGGGTTCGTCGAAGCTCTCGCCTCTAGTTTTTCAATACTCATATCATTTTCCTATTTAAAGTTATGTAGATCATTTCACATGCAATTAAGCAAAACTACCTGTACAGTATATATTATTAAAGAATAGTTGTCAACCTTTTGAAAACATCCAAAGGTCTTCGTAATTACCATCTCGCTGTTTGTGAGCTTGTCTGCTACTGCTGATTCCACTCCATCTAACTTTCATGTGCTTGTCAAATGATAAGTGCTTGTCTACAACTGCTTTCATGTCTTGGCTAATTGTAGTGTCTACTTTCTCATGATTTCTATAGTTACTAATTATAAAACCAAACTTAGCATTGGGCTTCATAACACTTGCACATAGTTTAACTGTTTCTTCCCAGTAACCAGTAAGCCAGTCTGCATAGTCTGGGAACGAGTCTGTGCTTTGCTCTTCGCCTGGGTATATCTCTAAATCAAAGTATGGTGGGCAGAACAATACTGCATCAACTTTGTCAGCATACTTCTCTACAAAGTTATGCCTAGCATCCAACTGCTCACTAGGACACAAATAAAAGTCTGTTGTTTTCTCTTGTTGTGTAAAGAACTGCTGGAATGTATCTTTGTCCTTCCACTCTGTGTACTTGTCATGTATTTGGTTAGCATTGTTTACTACATTAGGAATAACATCTGTTGCTACCATATGACTAAAGTCACTGTTATAAAATCCTAGTTGGTATGCATTCCAACCCATACAAGGACTAAACAAAACATCACCACTGAACTGTGTATCCAGAATGCTCTTAAATGTATAAGGATTAAATATACTTGCCTTGTTAGCACCTATCCAAAAGTCATGCCAAAACTGTGTGTAGTCATCTTCTGTGTTAACAATATGATCAAAGAATGCAGGAGCACACAGGCTATTTCTAATATGAAACTTTTCATACATAACCTTTATTAATCCAAACACATACTGACTGTCGTTGCTGTACAACTTTTTAGTATTGTAGAAGTCATCAAAGTTAATGTTCTTACACACTCTACCATACTTACTATTACTCATGCCCATAAAGGTATCGTCATCTAAACAGTTACCTGTGGGTAAGTCAAAGTAATATTCTAATGGGTTTAGTAGAGCACCTGACTTGTCAAAGAAATGACGCAGACTATTTTCAGCATCAGTAACTAATATCTGATACATCTTTTTGCAGTAGTCTTCAGCCAGTTCCTTTCTGCGATCGTCTTCCTTGTTTGCTACACGATCAAAGAATGTGTCTAAGTCACTACGCACACTAAATGTACCTGTGACATCTGAGATGTCTAGTATACCTAGTTCCTTTCTAAAGGTAGCATAGTCAACAGACTGTAGCTCTATTGTAGCCAGCAAGTCTTCGAATGTGTATATTTTCATAAACGTATTTATGCCCTTAATCTTTGTATATAGAACATTGCTGGTAATCAGCTCTAACAAAATTATCTACTGCACCACGAATAAACAATTCGCTAATGCCTATCCTATCGTTCTTTGCAGACTTACCTTCGTTAATGATACCTGACAAGTACACTTGTCTTTGTTCTTCTAGTCTCGCTATGACTTTGTCTACATTTACTTTGTTAGCAATGTCATATATTCTCACAGGTGTCCATGTCTCCTTGTCCATTACTACAAAAATATATCTTTCTTCGTAGTTAGCAACGGCATGGAATGTCCACTGGGCATTGAATGGTTGTTTCTTGGGTAGTCCGGTTGGTGTTAACAAGTCTACTCTTGTAGTCTTTTGTTCTATATCGCCTAGATCAGATACAGCATCAACACCATTCCTATGAAAGTTAGGATTGTAACTTGGGTCATAAGATTTAATGTATTCGGAAGTTCTGATTGTGGATAAAGAATCACCACTGTCCAATATATCTATGTTGAACTCAGACTGTATTGTGTTTCGTCTTTCCCAAATACTGCCTTCGTCAGCATTTAGAATTTCTATTATAGTATCTAGCTGATCGTTAGTTAGATACTTACCCATTTGCTGAACAGAAAGCATCAGCAAGAAAGTTAAATTTCTTGTAATGCTCTTTGTCATTGGTTGGTTTGATATCCATGTAAACATCAGCGTCAACAAAGTTCCAATTGATAGAACCATCTTCATTGATGTTTTCTGAATTAGTAACAGCCTTGTTAAAAGACTTAGTAAATAGATCTAACATTACGCTACCTCCAATGTGTTAGTTTCAACTTCTTTGAATCCCCACTTGTCAACAATGTGGAATGAACCGTTGTGCTCAACAATGTCACCAACTGATAGTGAGTGCATGTCTCTGAAAGTTACAACCTCACCATCCTTGCGAGTGATAGTTCTCATTTGAAAACCACTTACCAATGCATCGAACCACTCGTCCTTGCCAGTCTCATCATCAAAGTAGTAACCGTTCAATACTTTGAAAACAGTCTCTAGGTTGCTACCTTCGAATTCAGCAACTTCACAAACCTGTGTGTAATGCTCGAACATCTCAGGCTTGTAGCCTTTTGCACCGGCATGCATAGTTTCTAAGTGAGTGTTATACTCAGGAAACTTTTTAGCAGTCTCAGTGTGACCGCCTTCTGGACCGTTAACGAAATCATAAACTGCTTCGCTTAACTTAACTTGATATACTTTATACATAAAAACTCCTACCTTTTTGTGTTTATACATATATTATACAGTTGGAACCACCAAATGTCAACCGGAAAACCACCTAATAAATCAATGACTTACAGTGGTTTGCTTGACAAAATACGCTGGTTTTGTGGGATCTAACACTAGATCTGAGTTGGTTACTACCATAACTTCGTTGGCAGAGTAGTAATCTGCAATGTACTCAGGACTAGCACAAACATGCCATCCGTTATCTAGTACACAGATATCAAACGGTAGTATCTCTACAACCTTAAACAGTTGGTCTTCAACCAAGTGCAACTTAACAAAATCACCTTCAAATATCATCATGCTTTTCACCTTGCTTTTGTTTGTTTATGTGTATATTATACAGTATTATTGAGCTAAGTCAAACGCTATAACCTTATCAATATCAATGACTTACCTAGGCTAGAATTGTCTATATATCTTTTCAGCCTCCACTGAAAACAACGGTTATTTTCTGGTACCAAATTGTATTAAATAAAAGTGTATGAAATGCATTCGCACAATCAAAATACAAAGTAAACAACACAGTACTCACCGCAGGCAAATCTGTCTACGCGGTATATTCACGATTATTCAAGGGGGCACATTATGTCAAGAAGAGCTCGTAAAGCAAAATGCAATAAGTATAAAAAACAGAAAGGAGGAGATTATAAGTTGAGAGTAATAGATGGAGGCAACACTGCTCTAAGCAGGTCGCGCCAGAAAGAAGTAAAAGTTTCGCCAAGGAACTTCCACCAAGATGACCTACTAGGTTATTTAGAAGATCACAATATAAACATAGTTTTTGCTGTAGGACCAGCAGGTACAGGTAAAACCCTTATCAGTACACTGGCAGGCCTTAAACTATTAAAATCCAACAAGATCAATAAATTCGTTGTAACTAGACCAGCAGTGTCTGTTGATGAACAACATGGATTCTTGCCCGGCACACTTGTAGAAAAGATGGCGCCATGGACAAGACCAATCTTTGATCTATTTGAAGAATACTATTCACCAGAGCAAATAGAATTTATGGTTAACGACAATAAATTAGAAGTTGCTCCCTTAGCATATATGCGTGGAAGAACATTCAAAGACAGTTGGATCATTGCAGACGAAATGCAAAACGCCACAGACAACCAAATGAAAATGTTACTTACTAGAATAGGAGACGGATCAAAATTAGTAGTAACAGGAGACCTAGATCAACACGATAGAGGATTTGAGAGTAACGGACTCAAATGTTTTATACAGCGATTGATTGACCAAGGGTCAGATCGTATCAAGTTAGTTCAGTTTGAGAAAGGTGATGTTGAAAGACATCCTATCGTTGCTGAAGTATTAAAATTGTACGGGGATAGTTAAGGAGTTCGCGGAGTAGAGCGGCATTCGTTAGTGTGTGTCCTGTCGCTCTATTCTACTTGATTGCACTTGTTAGTTTTCTTCATGTTACCATTTAGATTCTATTGGTGGGCAATCCCAAAATGAATTTATACCCGAGCTTCGAAAAGCTCTTTTGAAGATATAACTTCGTGTTAGTTTTGTTTCCTACAAGTAGGTATCTGCTAACTATGTAATATTACCATTCGGTTTGTTTCACTTACGATCTACTTACCTTGTGTAGTATTACAGCAATTTTAGATTTACAGTAGACTCCATTCTCTTACGATCCTTTTGCCCTTGCATTTCTTTGTTGCCATGATATTTATGATTTTTATAATAAAACATAGTTTTTTCTGGTAAAAACGGGCTATTTTAACAGATTTTTCTTCAAATCAATGTATTGTTGTATATGTTGCTCAGGTTTTAGCCCATTTAGTGCATCTATACATATCTTATCAAAGGTATCGGTAGGTATCTTATTTTTCTTTGCCGCTGATCTATACAACCTATTCGAAAGCATCTCTGCATCAAGCCAATCGCATTCAGCATGTGACCATGCGTAATTATAGTTACTATCATCAGTTGCTTGATCTAAAGGTGCAACTTTTTTACCATACATTATAAGTCCTGTGATAGTGATACCATACTTATCAGGGTCAGCAGTAAAGTCTGCTTGGGCTCTTCCTGCAATGCGTTCAAGCATCAATGGTTGCACTTGTAGGTCTGCTAAATCATTATTGTGTATGTATTTTACACTCTCTTTGATATGTGCTACAGGTTCCTTTGGCAAGCCTACGATGTGTGTAGCAAATCTATGCCAATGGGGATATGTTTCCTTTATGTAATGCATTGTGCTGAAACTGTCCTCACGATTCATTTTCTTTCTAATACCTTTACTTGCTTCAGGGTGGAATGTTTCAGTACCCCAAAAATGATAATGCACACCTGCTTTATCTAGCAACTCCATTTGTGACTGTTCTTTTGCTCTGAGAATATCAAATCTAATAAATGCAGATATCTTAGGTTGCCAGTCCAACTGTGCTACAGCATCAGACAATAATGTAAGTTTCTCTTGGTCTTCGTTGAGGGTATCGTCTACACAATTAAAATGTGTAAGTCCGTATGTGTTAGCCTTTTGAAAAAAGTGTAGCAATGCTTCTGTGCCTGCATTGTTTGTAGTCTTGGCATTCCTAAATTCAAATGCACAGAAACTGCAATTAAATTTACATCCTAATCTTGTTTCAAACTGCACTACATCAGTTGTTTGTAAACAGTAGTCGTCATACAAGTCGCTTACTATTGGTTCTTCTACTATCACACTATCTTGTAAAGGTCTGTAAACAGTTGTACCATAATCATTAGAGACTTTGCCTTCTACCTCGCCTCCGGACAACCATTGCTTAAACAAATGTAAAGACCTACCAAGGAACATAGCATTAGGTATTAGGTCTTGAAATTTAAAGTTATTGTTAGGACCGCCCACAACTACAGTTACATCATAATTTAACTTCAGTTTAGATATAACTTTGTAGGCCACAGTGCCATTATGTAGTAGTTTATTGTTAAAAAGTGTGCTACAGAGCACTAGAGGGCGTCTAACACCGTGGTTTGCACACCATGTATCCATGTAATCTGCTAGTTCATCGGCGTCCCAAAACTCTACATAGTTGATCACAGTACTCGGAACATCATGTTCTAACATGGTTTCATGCAGAGCGAATGTTGCTAATGGCCGCATGATAATGCTGGCTTTGGCATTGTTTAATGAGCCTTTTGTATTGGATAATTCGAGGACTATTGCGCCATCAAAGAATGGCATGATGCTAGTAGATCTTTCTTAAGTCGTAGCCTACAGGATGAACAACTTTGATCTCATGCTTAACACCAAGTAGATCGATAAAGATAATGTTGGTTGGCGATATTTTTTTAAGTGCTTTACAGCGAAAGGTCTTTGGTGATAAACTTTCTATGCGTGAACCATCTTCCATAAACTTAACTTCGCTTGGGAAATAAATTGTTAGTTCCCACTCCTCACGCCATATAGTACGCCACCAATGTTTAATCTTCGACCATAGAGTAACCGTAACTAATGTTTCTTCTTGCTTCTGTTGTATGACTTTTTCCTTTGGCATAATACTATTTACCTTCGAACTGGTACTACTTTTCCAGTAGGTCTCTCTTACCAGGTTTGCCATTCCATTCTTCTGCATCGGCTGGGTGGTCTTTCATCTCTACAATGTTAGGCCATTCTTTGCTGTACACTGCATTTATTTCAATGAACTCTATTTGATCTTCAGGTACATCATCCTCATCGAAGATAGCATTAGCAGGACATTCAGGTTCACATAGTCCACAATCAATGCACTCATCAGGATCAATAACTAAAAAGTTAGGGCCTTCGAAGAAACAATCAACTGGACATACTTGAACACAGTCTGTGAATTTACAATTTATACAATTTTCGCCTACTACGAATGTCATCTACCTTCCTAAGAGTTATTGAACTGCAATTCAATTAGTGTTGCAGCCATGTTTATTTCTGGGTCTGCACACAAACTACTCTTAGCCATGCCATTCCGTATAATAACTATTGCTTGATCCTGCTGTTGTTCTGTGCTACCCCAAAGCTCTAAGTTCCTGTACATAAATTTGTACACATCATCATACTCTTCAGGTCTTGCTTGGCTACAAATTAAAGTTCTAGCATCTTTATACTTACCTGATTTAAACATTTCAATAGCATTAAGCATCCAATCTGATGTACTACTATCTCCGTCTTGTGGTTTGTGTAATACTCCATCTACAACATTCTGCTGTACAAGGTTAATACACTTACGCAAGTCTGGATAACTTGCTTGTACATAAGTGTCTAATGTTTCTAAATCAATCTGCACATTCTCATTAATACAGATAGTTGCTAACCTTGCTGTAAACTCTTGCACATCAAGTTTCTCAATATGGAAGCCTTGACATCTGCTGTGCAATGCAGGAATAATACGCTGTGGATAGTTACATGTTAGTAGGAATCTACAACTGGTGTGATACATTTCCATAACGCCACGCAATGCCGCTTGTCCGTTTGGAGTAATATAGTCTGCCTCATCTAGCAATACATATTTCATATCACCAAACGGCATAGTGCTACTAAAGTTTGTAATCTTATTACGAATAGTATCTACATTGTTTTCATTAGATGCGTTAATCTCTAACACATCCATGCTGTCAACACCTAGTTCATTGAGCAACACTTTTGCAAGTGTAGTCTTACCTGTGCCTGGTGCACCACTGAATAACAAATGAGGCAATGCTCCATCGGCTGCCCATCCTGTTACTTGTTGCTTTTGTTTATCGTCTCTAAACACATAAGTTTCTATGTTGCTAGGGCGATACTTTTCAGTCCATAATTCTTTCATTTCTTTTTCCTATCAGTGTGGGTGTACCATTAAGTGAATGCTACTGTTAATTATCTTATTTCTATTTCTTGTACCAGCATTGGCGGCAAAGTCTCTTGCCTTCTCTTCCATAAATGATTCAGGCACTTGACACATTTCTTCAATAGCATCTGCCTGTGCTATTAATCTTTCTTCGTCATTATAAATCATATCTGTAACTTGGGCATTAGGGTACCAGTCATACGGTTCGTACCCTCTATTTTTTAATCCTTGTAAGTGTCCTTGCTGACCAGATGTGATTCCTATTTGTTTTAATAACATCGGCCGATATGTTTTTTCGGTGATGAACAACGGTATAGTAGAAGGTACTTGCCACGCATCTTTCAACCTAGTACTTGTAAGGTTAGATGTTTCGCATGATACTTGGAACCAAGTATTATTATAAATTGCAGTATCTTCGTAAGGCATATATCTAGAATAACTTGACATATCTTCTGCTCTTGCATATGGGTAAGGACATGCCACTGGATTTAGATATGGTAACTGTTGTTTACATACTCTAAATATGTTTGGAAAATGACTCATGTATTCTTCTGACTCAGGTTTCATCATTACATCTAATGTTTCTAATGTTGTTGTTGAATCTCCTCCCCAACCATATGATAGAATACCTTCGTCTAATACCTTACGCTCTGCTAATAATGCCAGCAACATGTAGCGATGGAACCTAGGCTTACCAATAAAGAAATGAAACTTCTTTTTCTTTCTTACGCTGAAGTCATGTTCGTAATTGCGAAATGCGTCATCGAAATGTTCCTGTTCGAAACTGTTTTCTGTAATCAATTTTAAGTTAGTTGTATCACCTTTTAATTCTTTCCAGTATTCAAATGTAATAGGCGTAGGTTCAGCACCACTTATATAATAACAAGGAATAGTAGGGTGTAATTTAGCAAACTCTACTACATTATTAACACTTGCTTCAGGTAGTGCTTCACTGCGACCATCGAAAACAATTGCGGCATCCAAGTTATGTGGTATCCGAGGGCGTTGTCCTTCTTCCCAGGGCTGATGACTTACTGTTTCTAGTAATACAGATAAAGCATTAGGGTCTGTTTGCAGTGAAGTAACTTCATGAAAGTATATAATTTTTTTAGGCCACCCCAACGCACAATTTAATTTATAAAAGTACTGGGAGAAAAATAAAGTAGTGTCGCTAGAACCTTGTCTGTTACGGATTTCATCACCGAGTACAATACAGTTTGCCTTTATTGTAAAGTTTTTATTTGCTTGTTCCACTAATGTCCTTTGGCTTTGCTTGGTCTACTTTATGTGCCGCTTCTCTAATTTGTAGAGCTATATTATCCGCGTCAAAGTTTCGTTCAACGAACCTTGCTATATCATGCAGTTGAATGACTGCTTCTGCTTGTTTTATATCCAAATTCATAGATCACCTATATTTAAGTTTACTGTTGTATTATAGATTATTTGTACTGGAATGTCAAGTACTATTTTGAAAATTGCAAGTGTGAGTCTGACAAGATCATTTGTGCTGTCACCTCCCAGTGCCTTAACAAGTGTAGGTAGTAGGATACCTTTTAGTGTCAGCTCACACTCGACTTTAACTAGAATGCTGGATAACTTTCTTTTCTACCAGCAAGTATTTTTTGTGCCTTTTCAAGCCTTTGTTCTTCAAGCCATTCCTCTTCGCCTGCATAATCAGGACCGTCTTCGACCATTTGATCTATGAGGAATTTAAGTCTGTATAGTTTTTGTTTGCAACCCCATCCATTGAAGCCATCTATCATTGGGTCATGCATTACACCTGCCCACTGTCTAAGTTGACGCTCGATTGCTTTCTCGCCTGTTTCTTCGATGTATGGCATCTTAATTACTCTTTGTAGTTTCGTTACCTGCGCCTGCAAGTATTAACATTACATAGAGTATAGGCCATGCCCATCCTGTTAGATATCCTGTGATGTGTAGTGTCATTAAAGTGACACCAGTTACACCAAAGGTTCCAATTCCGTGTCCGTTTGATATTTTCATAGTGGTAATTGCTGTTTAGAAGTTGCGACAACATTGTCGTTATAGTACAATCCAGTATCCGGCTTCTCATCACTTACTGCTAATAGACCTAAAGGGTCTACTCGATAACAGTCGTCAAGTCCGTCAACTGCAAAGCCTTCTGTCCAACGACCGTACTCAACTAGTACCCATTGATCAGGGCTGACTAGTTCTTGTTCTGGTCCTATTTTGTGTACACGCATCCACCTGCTGGTGATGCCTTGGCTTTCTTTGACATTACTTTTAATGATAATGCCGGCGCTGGTTGTTTGGTCACCTAAGTCTGCATCAGTACACACAATGTTATCATGTGTAGGAAACAAACCTTCCTCTTTTAAAATACCAATCACGCCATTGGATTCAAGAAAGGTATAGGTTGTGTCTTGTATGTTCAGTTCTTGCCCGGTGCCGTCTACAAACAATATTCTATCATTGTTCATAAAATAGTCTTGTGCTTCTGGGCCTACACCAACTACTGTGGCTTTGGTTGTAGTTTGTCCTGCTTTACCTGCAATGAACAATCCACTTTCTGTTTGTGTTTCAGCGTCATCTGCTATTACAGCAATCCTATCCGCTAATGGTTTGATAGTCATCTATAGTTTATCTTCTTCGTTGTAATATGGTACCATATCAATATCGCCATCTGGTGTTTCGACTTCGTTATATCCTAATGGCTCTGGCATTGGTTCAGCCTCTTCTGGCTCGTCAAACTCAGCTGGCTGTTCAACAGGGTCTGGTTGTACTTTTGCAGTCCTAACATTCTCTGCTTCTGTCTTTGCTGTTTTAGTTTCTACGACTCCAACACCATCTGTATTAGATTGAGGAGCATTACTATCTGTGTTTAAACTAATTTGATCGTTACTTGTAGAAGGATTATCACGAAGATACTTACGAACACGCTGTTCGTTAGTCTCAATTATTTCGCCACCTTCGCCTAGTACATTACCTTTACCGTCTGTACGCATATTACCTACAGCAGGCACATTACCTTGTGCGGCTAGCATTGCTTCAAAGTCAACTATTTGACCTCTGCTTGTTTTCTTTTGCATTATTTTAAAAATTCCTCGATATTCAAATTATATTTTAAACTATCTATTTTGTGTATACCTATTAAGTATAGTACATAACTTGCTACACTCGATCCTCTACCAACACCCCAAACGAGGTTGTTCTTTCGCATCATATCAACTATATATATCATTAATTGCAATATAGGATATAAATTCCTGGCCTTGTATTCGGCTAGTTCCATGTCTACTCTTGCTCCAGCCGGATTATTGCCTAGACCTTTGCTTTCTGGAACTAGTCCTTTTATATATTCCTCAACATCTATATCTTTATAGTGTTGCGGTATGTTAAACTCTTGACTCCAATTTGCTTCTAGTATCAGTGTTTCAACATCAAGTTCGTTAGCAAACTTATTAAACTGTGTAGGATTCTCAAATACAATATCGCTAATATCTTTGTTGCGATACAATAATTCAATACCTTGCTGTTCAGTAGTTGTAGTCATGTTAGTTATTATAGCACCTTATTATTACTATGTCAATCATTAAACTAATTTTGGTTTAAACTTTCCTTTCCTTTTCTTCTTTGCTTGATCTAAGGATACAACTTCACCTGCTTTTTTAGCAGATTCTTCTAAGTCATCTACAATTAGTCCAGCCTTTGCTTTGTTTAGAATCTCTTCAATGTTTTCATCTATATCATCAAACAAATCAGTTAACTGTTCTGTGTCTGGGTTTGATCTATGCTCGTCAATTTCTTGTTGCGAATCAGCAAAGTTATCAAATGTTAACACATCATATCTATCCCACCATGGTGTTTCCCAATACGACAAATCCCCAGCAAAGTCTTTTTGAGATGGTAAATGATATCCCTCACCTTCCTCAAAGAAGCCGTGATATGTTAATCCTGTTTCGTGATCTAGTAAAGATATTTTGCTTATAACTGTGTATTCTCCTGCAATGGCTTGCAGTTTACGGTGTAAACATTCTAACAGTGTGATATCATCTAAGTCAGGTAGCACCATTAAGTTGTTATCATATTCGGCTAAGAACCTTTCAACCTTGGTCATGTCTTCTATCCTAAATGCTATAGAGTTATCTACTATTGTGCTAAGGAATACATTAATTTTTAAGAAGGATTTGTTTTGATTAAATGATTGCTGACCAAAGTCTTGTTCGGTTGCTATTGAAAACATTTGATATGTTACTGTATATCTCTTTGAATCAATTAGTCTTAAATCGCTATCTAGTATTGTAAGACTAATTCTGTTTGATTGTTCTAATACTGCTGTCATTTCTTTGGCTCCTGTACATAACTTGATACTACTGCATCTAGTATGGGACTTCCTTCTTCGTAGTTAGGTGTGTAAACTTCGCTTTCTATTTCACCTATGTTGATTACTTCACTGCGTTCTTCATTTTGTGCATTGTAGCGATCAACGGCTAGTTGTTCTGAGTATACTTGTTGAGCTTCTTGAATGATACCACGCAACTGATTAAATACTGGTGAGCGTTGATTCATATTAAACAACTTCTTGTTTAGCTCTGTGATCTTATCAAGCAATTTGCCTTGATCCATTTGTTCGAATTCTTGTCTGTTCATTGTGTGTTACCTTTTGCTATTCTATAGTATGCAAACTGTTCTGCGTTATCAAACCTAATAGCGTTTCCTTGTATTTGATAATCCCATGGTGTCCTTAGTCCTAAACTCTTGCATATATCATGATGCAATGGAGGATTGTCTGCAAACTTTATTTCATATGGTTTGCGTATCATCCACAACTCAAAGAAGTATGCTGTTCTTTCTGTTGTGTCAGGATTCAACTTACCAAATGCTTCCATCATTTGATCATCCGGATACATCGCTTGATGAATACTACTTCGTTTCAATAGAGTCATAGTAATCTAATGTATCCTCTTTAATCTTTATGTACTTCTTCCTAGACCTAAACACTAGATCTACATTAAAGTCTTCTTTGGGTATATAGTTTTCAATTGAATAACTGTGTTCGTTACCAAATGGCTTACAGTTATATCCTTTAATCTTATGTGCCATGCTACCAAACTTACTTACATCTACATCTTCAAATTGCACTGTGCGAATATCTCTAGCACTAATATAACTGGTAGTGCTAAACACATCTACTGTTTCAGATACTAATAGTTCAACACCCTCGTCGCTGTCTTCTTTGAGGAAGATTGTAAACTTATTTTTAAATATGTATTTGCTATACCTATCTGACTTCTCTACTTTTTCTGCGATTGCTTCTAGTGTGCTTTTAATGTCTTTGTTTGTTGAACTAATTACTAATCCACCAAATGCTGTTATGCCACTGCTGACTGCTGGTGCTGAGTTTGTTACTTTGTATAAGTGAGTTAGGCTTTCTGTTTCTGTGAAGTAAAATTTAAATCCATTGTCGCATTCTTTAGCATAAAAGTCCGTTAGCTCATCTAAATACACACCGGGTAGTTCGTCCATTGGATGTGATTTACTCACAGTACCCAATCCCATAATTTGTCCTGGTTGACTAAACAAATAGTCAGGGTGTATTAAAAGTATTGCTCTGGCCTGCACCCACACCTCAACATTGCTTACAGTGTGTTTACTGCGTTGTGTGAAGCCTAATTTGGTTAGCCTTTCGTATAAAGGTTGGTAAGGTTCCCTCTCTGGGTTGAACCGATATTCTAAGAATACTGCATTACTCATTGAAGGTTACACTCTCACCGCAACCACACTCTCCAGAAGCCTTAGGAGACTTAACTGCTAATGTTTTGCCTTTCAAACCCTCATCTATCATATCTACATGACTACCTGCTAAAAAGTCTTTACTCATGTTATCCAAGAAGAACGAATAGTTTCCTAGCTCTTGCTCTCTAAAACCTTCTTCTTTTGTTTTAACTGTATTCCACACATACTCAAACCCTGCACATCCTGCTGGTTTTAATGCTAAACTAACACCAATAGCACCTTCTTTTTCAATAGATGATACTAAGTGTTCTTCAGCAGAAGGACTAAATGTAATCAAGTTGTCAGGGTTAAAAGTTTTTAGTAGTTCCATTGTTTACTCCTTAATAGTTATATTTATGGAGTAATTGGAGTTCGTTTTGTGATAATTTCGTCTACTAAGCCAAAATCTACTGCTTCTTGTGCGGTTAAGAAGTTATCTCTATCCATTGCCGCTTCAAACTCTTCATAGGTCTTACCTTTAGTGTTATGCTCTACATATTTCTCTGTGAGCTCACGTTTGATACGCACAATTTCTTTAGCACGGATTTCAATATCACTTGCTTGTCCTTGAGCACCGCCTAGTGGCTGATGAATCATGTGCCTTGCACCTGGTAACATAAAACGCTTACCTTTTGCACCTGCGTTAGCAAGGAACGAACCCATACTAGCCGCTTGGCCCATAACAATTGTGTTTACTTCTGGGTTGATGTATTGCATTGTGTCGTACATTGCCATACCTGCTGTTACTGCACCACCCGGGCTATTGATGTAGAAACTGATATCAGCGTCTGGGTCGTCTGCTTCTAAGAAAAGAAACTGGGCACAAATGCTATTTGATACTGGATCGCTAACTTCTCCATTTAAAAAGATAATTCGTTCTTTGAGAAGTCTACTGTAAATATCATAACTGCGTTCGCCGCCTGATGTCTTCTCGATTACATATGGTACAAAATTCATTTTAGTTTCCTTTGCTTATTGATTTAATTTTGTTAATAATAGACTGCATTCCTTGTTTACGCTGAGTGCTAAAATACACAGACAGATTTTTAAAGTCATAAAATGTAACTTCATCTATCTCGTCAGTAGTCATTCCACTCATACATTCACAAATAATATGACCAACACCTCTAACCATAAAGGAGTCACTGTCAATTGACCACTCCCATCCAGTTGGTTCATCAGTACCTGTTACCCAAACTGGGCTTTGGCATCCGTGAACATAATGTTCTTCTAAGCGATCTGTGTACATGCCTTCTTCTTGTTGGCCAAGTTCTAGCACATAGTCATACACTTCATCAGACTCTAACTGATCGATGATGTCTATATATTGTTGCAGTTTACTTTCGCTCATGATATGATTATACAGCCTTGTTCTTTAGATGTCAAGGAAAGAATTAAATTATGGCATTCTTTCTTGTATTAATATTTATTGCACTGACACAAACCGGCTAATGAAAGCCGGCTGTGCAATCTGTTTTTTATTAGTGTACTAGATTAAGTACGCGGACGGTGTTGTTACAATATTGGTAACATTGCAATATACATAAACCATATGGTGAACGCAAGTCCACCTAATGTTGCCAAGTCAGCACATGTCTGTCCATCTGGACACCACTTGTCTTTGAATTCGCTCATTGCGTTTTGTATATTGTGACCTACCTTAGTTAGAGTAGTCATTTCTTTCTCCTGGTTCTATAAGTTATAGCAACCTCATTCACTGCCCTTTACAGGCACAGCTCAAGCAGTATAAAAAGTTCCCTAACTTTTTAAGTTCCCTCTAAAGAGGCGAACGTGGTCGGTCTTTCACCAACGCCAAAACTTGCTTGTTGCGGAAGATGGTTAGCAATTCTTTCTTCCACCTGTATTTACCAATCGTTAACACATCAGTTAACTTTTGTGGCTCTTTTTGATCAAAACAAAAAAAGATAAATATTTTTATGAGTAATGAAAGTTCTAAGTTAATCATGTTAGTCGATCTCATGGAGGATCGACAGGCTAAATTGGAAGAACTTCAGTATTATGAAATGTGCTTACAGGATTTATTACGAAAGATGAGTATGATCAAAGGTGAGATTGATCTCACTAATAATATCATCGGTGTAATAAAAAATGAAAAAGCAGATGTCATTGCTAAGTTCATCACATCACAAGACAACAAACGCATACTAAATCTTTAAGTAGTTGTACGGTTGGTGGTCTCTACAGGTATTACCTGGATACTCCGTCCTCTGTCAATCTGTAAATTCGTCCTAACACTTCATCAACTTGTGGATCATTTAGATGTCCAATAACATCATCAGTGATGTCTGTGTCATAACATAAGGCACCATCTGCATCTAGAACTGCAAGTTCCCAAAGTCCTTTCTTACCACCATAACTATATTCGTGGCTGACAACACTTGCACCAAACCCATTTGGGAATTGATAAATTCTTTGCTTACCGTTACCTTGAGTTGGTTCTGTTGAAACCAAATATTCTTTATTTCCAAAATACATACTATCGCCTCGACTAGTTATACTAATGCCTTAATTACTTCTACGAATACTTTACCATACTTGGCAAACCATCCTTGTTCTTCTGTTAATGCAATACCATAGTTGTTCGCTATCATGATTGCTGTTTCTGTGTCTAAGAAAGAGTTACCAACTAGCACAAACCCTGCACTTGATACTAACAAGAACATATGATCATTGCTTCTAAAACTGTGTACCATTATTAGTACTGTACCTACAAACAATAACATGTAAGCATACAATTCCATGTGAGGATTAATGCTTATACCTAATGCCATTGTCATACCTAAAAACAAAAAGGAACAACCTAAAACTTTAAATGTGCCTTGTACGAAGTTGCTTATTTGCTTTTTCTGTTTGCTTGTCATTAGTACGATATTGGTGTTTGTGCAACAAAGTCTAGCCCACTCCTTGATGTTCTAAACTCTTGCAGTTTGCTATCCCATTGCATGTTGAGGTCCATACCGCCCATGTCAACTGTCATGTATTGTCCCATAGCATAAGTCTTAACTTCGCCTTGAACAACTCTTCCATTGTCTTCACAAAGGATATCAATTGGTTTATAATAACTTGACATTACAGTTTCTCTCCTAGTTCAAAGCCTCTAAAGGTCTTAAACCTTGGGAACCTTAAACTAAATGCATTATTATCTTGGCTGATAGTAACAGCGTCTGCTCTAATCTCAACTAACTGTCCGATTACAGCATCCTTAACTGCCCATACATCTTTACGCATGTCATCAGTTAATCCACTACCAACATTAAGTTGGAAGAACTTACCATCGTCTTCGCCCTCTACTACAAGAGCACCTAACATGCCTTCGTTCTTACCTGTGCCTTCTTCAACACCAACTACTGCAAGTGTTACTTCAATGAACGGCTTAATCTTTAACCAAGCATGTGAACGCTTACATTTGTAAGGATCATTGATAGGCTTTATCATTAAGCCTTCGTAGCCTTCGTCTAACGCAAGTTTGTTCATTGCTTTAAACTGTGACTGCCCTTCGTCTGTGTCTAAGTCTATTACAGTTGCATCAACTAATTGAATTCTGTAGTTAAATAATCCACTTAGGTCAAGTATACGTTGACGCCTAAACATAGCACCGTGCTCTGTTCCACCTGCATTAAACTCTTCTAGTGTGAGCATGTCAAATACTGCTAGGTAACTGTCCTCAGTCTGAGCACCTTCTTTTCTGTGTACTTGCTTCATCAATGTTTGGAAGTCTTCGCTCATTACCTCGCCATCAAATACTAAGCCTTCAAACTCTGATCTGCTTAGTGCTTCATTGATGTGCGGAAAGTTTTCTAGCAACTTACCGTTACGTGAGTATAATGTAGCATCGCCATTTTGTACAATAGCAATAACTCTTACGCCATCGTATTTGTATTCAATAAAGCATTTGCCTGTAATTTTCTTAGGATGTTTAGCACCATCATGTGCTAACATACAACCAAATAAAGGAATAGTATCCT
>WLWF01000231.1_pt1 | contig 55640 bp, 78 predicted proteins | sample 6718331 | NCBI WGS metagenome assembly WLWF01 (sample SAMN12718692, study PRJNA515312) | sponge metagenome | isolation source: marine sponge | host: Mycale hentscheli | place: New Zealand: South Island, Marlborough, Capsize Point | collected 2003-05-01 | reverse complement strand
ACCAAAGACTTGTCTAGCACAGACGGGTCTAAAACCCGTTCATCTTCATTCACATATGCATCCGTAACGGACGGTTTTGATGCGATGGAATCTAATAATAGATCACTCATCGAGGGGATCTCCTTCAAAATGCAACGCTTCTTTTAGTTCATCACGAAGGGTGCGAAGCATTGATAACTCACCCATCGCAAATTTGTAGTCCTCCATATCCTTGATATTGCCAGAGGTTATGTAATCAACATGAGATTCCTCATACTGATCTATCTTCTTATAAATGTAAGCCGCGAGAGACAGTGCATCCATTAGCGATAAGAGTACGGTGATTCATAAACTTCGTAATTAATCATGCTGCTGCCAGGGTTTTCAAAAACATCGAAATCAACGCCAGGCGTCTGTCCTGGAATCGCTCCTGGGATGTCAGATGACATGACTGGATAAGGGCTGGTCGATGGTGCAGGCGCAGGATCAGGCTCTTCTGGTCGCTCAACCACTTCATAGATGGGGTCTGGCGTCGGAATGTATGTTGGGAAGAAGTCAGTGGGCTGAGGCATGGATTGAGCCATTCCTGCATACGGCGCTAGTGCCGCCATAGGTGCTTGCTGCCCATAACCGCCAAAGGTGCTCCCAGGTGGTTGAGGTGGCTGCATTGATCTTGCCATGCTTGCTGCATAAGGATTGTAAGACTGACCAACAATACTGCTAGAAATCAAAGAGTCAGGGGTGCCTACAGATGATGTAGGGGTAACGTAACGCCCTTCAAACTTGTCTGCCCCAGGCTTAGCTGGTGGCGTAGGCATAGACTGCAGCCACTCGTTGTATTGTTCTTCGTAAGATTTCTCACTCATCTTTAATACCTCATGCCGCCGCCAAAACCACCGAATCCACCACCAAATCCACCGCCGTATTGAGGCATTGGGAATCTAGGCATGCGCTGTTGTCCGCCTCCATAGGCCTGCTGAAACGCTGGTCCGCCCATGCCATATGGCATTTGACTACCGAAACCTGGGCCACCATAGCCTCCTCCGAAGCCTCCTCCGAAGCCGCCACCGTATGGTGATCTTGGAGCCATAAAACCTCCACCGAAACCACCACCATAGCCACCGCCGAATCCACCACCGAACCCACCGCCATACGAGGGTTGGGGAGGGGGAAAGCCGCCAAAGCCACCGCCATATGAGGGCTGAGGAGGAGGGAAGCCACCAAATCCGCCCATCATTCCGCCGAAGCCGCCTTGGCCACCATAGCCACCACCAAATCCACCTCGGCCACCATAGCCGCCACCGAAGGGGCTGCCAAAGTTCCCGCCAAAACCACCGCCGTACATGGGTGGATTAGGCATTCTCCTGCCTGGACTTGGTCTATTCATGCTCGGAATCGTCTGATTAAGCTGTCCGCCTAAAGCACCTCCACGATCAGTTGGTTTTTCACCACCAAATTGCGTGGGGTCGGTGTTGTACTGCTTCGCAAGCTCCAGAGCTTCAGGATTTTGCGCGTACATTTCGTCCAGTTTTCTGTAATACCCTGCATCTGAGCTTCCACCAGATCGACGCCTTCCTGTCACTGGGTCTATGCCGTAATCACGCACATCTTGAGTGGAAATCCTAGGCTTTTCCGGCATATCAAACCCGCGACCTGCAAGCAATTGTTGCAAGGATAGCGGTCCCGGAGGAGTTGGGGCGTTATAAGCCTGCTCGGGAATCTGATCTGGTAGCCGCCTCTGGCCTTGGGGGTTATAAGGCAACGCCTGTAGCATCGGGCCACCAACGCCGCGATTACGCATAGCCTCCATCGCTTTATTTTGAATAAATGCGGGGACTGCTCTGTCGGGCCTTGGCGCGCCTGGACGTTGACTCATATTATTTACTCTTCTTCAGAAGAATCGTCTTCAGATGACTCTTCTACAGCTTCGGTTTCGATGACTTCTTCAACCACCGCCTCAGGCGCTTGATCAATCTCTTCAATAGACTCTGGTTCTGTTCCATTGCGTAAAGCCTCCTGAGCCTTGTTTACGGACTTCTGAACTGCCGCCATCTTCTGTCTTACTGAACTCATTGTAAATCTCTCTATCGATTACCGAAAAAGTCTTTCGCCATATTCTCTGCAGTTTTAGCCATTTGTGCTGATCTCTGCAAGTCTATTCGCTCACGAGCGACCCCGTCCTTCATCTCAGCTAACTCACGCTGCAGGTCCATGCGCTCATCTGCCATGTCGGCAGTGTTATCAATACGCTCACTTTCCAGCTTAATTCGTCTATCAGCTTCTTCAGCCTTACGCTGCAGATCGGCTTCTTTGATATCAAGCTCACGGTCACGCAGTTCAACCAGAGGATCATTCTGCTGTGGTGGTGCAAGATCTTGAGCTAGATCTTCCATGATCTGCGTTGTGATCTGAGCAACCTTGTCTTCCATGATCACCTGCATTTGCTGTTGCATCTGCTGCATTTGCATTTGAGACTGCTGCATCATCATTGGGTCCATCTGACCTTGCTGCTGCATCTGCTGCATTTGCTGCTGCATCTGTTGAATCTCAGGGTCTTGTTGAGCCATTTCACGCGCCTTGAAGTCAACGTGCTGATAGATGTGCGCTTGAATCACACCGCCTACAGGGCTTTGCCCAGGCGGCATCGCAGAAACGATGGGAGACTTCAATAACGTCAAATGCGCCTGTATGTGGGAATCGTGATCCTGATCAGGAAAAGCTTGTGCTGGCTGACCCTGCAAGAACCCAGCGTTCTCCATGGCTGGAGACATAGGCTGTGGCTGCGGTGGTGGAGGCAACAACTGCTCAACCTGCTGCACACCCATCGCCTCGTACATGCGACGATACGCCTCGTACATTCCCTGAGGACCATGGATCTGCGGGTTCGACTGAACCATCTGCATCATCTCTTGAGCAAGCATAACGCGCTGGCTCATGGAGAATATGTTCGGGTCAGACACAGGGATGATGTCGATTCGATCATCAAAGTCCTGTGCCATCAACTGCTGCTGGCCACTGGCGATCTGGTATGGATACGCCTTGATCGGTGAGTCTTTGATCACTCGTGCAAGAATGTTGAACTCAACTCGCTGGCTGTAGTGCATGCGCTTGTGTATCGCGCTCATTACACGGCTACCACGCTCAAGCAGCGCAATCGTTGTACCAACAGGCGCCTCTTGGTTGCCATCACCAACCTGCATATCGCCAACAGAAGCAAAGCGACGGCCTGCTTCAACCAGCATTCCCAGCAACTGCAGCAGTGTGCTGCTTGGTTCCTTGAACGGTAGAGGCATCAACGCATCGCGCAATGACCCACCAGGCGCATCCATATCTCTGAACTCACCAGGTTGTAGCGGCACGTCGTTATCACGGATACGAATGCCACGAGCCTTAAATCCAGCAGGCAAATTGGCCAACGTACCGGCATCGATCAACTGACGCAGAATAGAAGTGGCCGCTTGAGACAAGCCACCAATCATGTGGGTCAGACCAAAACCGTAAAAACCAACACCTGGCAGAAACTTGTAATGCACAAAGTAGTCAATGCGACGGCGCATAATGTCCGCTTGGACATAGTTCCTGCGAATAGATAAGACCGTATTCTGCTTGGGTAATAACGTGACGATGTACGGTAGTTTGATTCCTGTCTCTTCACCTTGAGCATCGACATCTTCAAACCCCGGAATGTCCAGTTCAACATGAACCTCAAGTAGTTCGGCCTCGTAGTCATTAGAACTACCTGATGGCCTAATGCCCTGAAGTTCATCAATCTCATCCTCAATATCATCTGAGTAAGACGATTCATCGTAATCGCCAGAACTCTTTGTTTTGCGATAAAAACCTGTCTGCTGCAGCTTGCGAACTTCGTTCATCGACATGTCAATTACATGCGTGATACGAACTGCATCATCAAGACTGGTGGTGCCGTAAGGCACAATCAACTTCTCAGATGGGATGAAGCGCGATACAGGGCGACCCAGCGATTGGTCAAAGTGAACCTTGCGGAACGCGCTGCCAGACAAGGGCAAATAGAAAAGTAACTGGTCAGTCTCAGGATCGTACTCTTTCATTTCCTGAGTGATCAGGTAATTCATGTACTCCTGTACACGAGCAGCCTGCAAATCAGTCTGTGGCGTACCCATGCCCATAACCATGGTCTTAACAGGTCCGCCAGAGGGCAGCATTTCTTTGTAGGCTTGCGCTTGGAACTGCGTGACGGACTCAGCAAGCAACGGATGAATCACGCCAGACGCGCCATCAAAAGGCTCTGTGCGATCTTCAAACTTCATGCCCAAGAACTTCAAGCCCTCGGTGTACTGATCAATCCACTCTTTACGAGAAGATCGATCATCATCAATATCGCCCATCAGGTCAGAATAAATGCGGCCAAGGTCGGCACTTTCCATTGTTTCTGCAAGATTGGCATCAAACGCCATGGGCATATCGCCCATAAGCTCTTGTTCACCAAAGACCATCGTGCCGTCATCCATGATCATGGCATCTTCATCGTCCATGCCATCAAGAATCAATTCATCTTCAGTGACCGCGCCAACCTGAATCTCTTTTGAGTTGTCTTCGATATCAAGCTCGTCAATATCTACGTCATCTACACCGCGCTCTATAGCCATGGCTTACTCTTTGTCTGCGTACAGATTATCGAAGATACGGTTCACATCTAACGTGTAATCCAAATCCGACTTGCTGTAGTGAATATGCTGAGATGGCTTAAAATCAGGTGCCCCCTCGCCAGTCTCAAACCATGCCGGATGCGTAACCCGCACTCGGTTGTTTGGCAAAGCTACTATATTCCCAGTCCACTCGCCAGCATCAAGTAACTCCATCACATGCGACTGCTTGTGCTGTGCAGGATCATCAGCGATCTCATTCTCAGCATAATCAACCGTGAACAAGTACTTTGCGGGATACATCTCCCCACCAATCTTGGCCATCCAGGGACACGGTGTTGCGCGATCTAAAACATAAACAGCATGAGTGTGAGAGGAACAATCCCAAGGCTGGGCATCATGTACCGCCATAGGCTCTGGCCATTCCTCAAACGGCGTATCCGCAACCAAAGCAGTGATCGGCATTCTTGCCCACATGGCTCCACCATGAACATTCGTTTCATCCTCTTCATCGTCAGTTTCACACCCAGTGAAAATGACCTGAAAACTGAGGCATCTCGTAGGCATAGTGGTCACAGCAATAGCCATCGCGTGTAAAAACTCGCCATGGTATTTCTCGTGATTGTGTGTGTATTCCCGTCTTACCCAGCACTTGAAGTGCGGGATGTTGCTTTGCAGATATGGCAAACTATATCAGCCCCACTTGGTTTCCCACTTGGTGACCATTCCTCCTTTTGATTTTCTTAATGGCGTCTTAGAAGGCTTGATGCCCTTCTTCTCCATCTCCGCACGACCAACACGCTTCATCCCCTCGTAAACAACCGCGCCTGTACCCGCCGCACCCAGAGAACCCGCAGCAACACGATTGCGAGTCTTCTTCGCTGCAGTCGCAGCACGTTCACGATCAGCAATCGACGGGCCTTTCTGGTCCCGCATGTACTTTGGCGTGGGCTGGTTCTTAGATGCCTCTTGCGCTTTCTTTACAGCAGTCTTGCCGTACTTCTTGATCGCAGCCTCAACGCCTTTCTTGGCGATGAGGGCTATGATCGGAAATAACGGAGCAGCCATTATCGGCCAGCTTTACCGTACCCACGAAGCGCAGCACCTACGCCGCGAGGCTTGCGTGATACAGCTTTCTTCTTGGTTGCAACTCCGCCGTTGGCGTAACCTTTTTTGGCCATGCCACCAGCTTTCTTCTTCGTGACGCCTCGACCCTTCAGGATGTCTGCCTGCGTGACCTTGCCATCCTTGTTTAAGTCAGGAAAACCACCAGCCTTCATCCCCATAGGCTTACGCCCACCACGAGCACCGCCCTTGGATGCCATCTTGGATTTCATCATGCCACCCATGGCTTTCTTCTTGGGACGAGACTTACCAGGCAAGAAGTCAATCGCGCCACGAGCGCCACCAAACTTGCCGTCCTTACCCAAAAGAACGCGACGAAGAAGGCCTACCTTCTTAGGTGTTTTAGTACTGGAAGACGTGGTGGTGCCCTTCTTGGCCGTAGCTGCAGTAGGACGTTTATTGGTAGAGCGCCATTGCTTCATGTACTGAGCTTGCGTAAGACCAGTCTTCTTCAACTGATCAGCAGTAACGTTCGCCTTGCCGCCACGGATCGTGAACTCTTTGCCAACGCCAAACTTAGGAAGTGGTTTCTTCTCTTCAGTTTTACCAGCAGGTTTCTTCTTGCCGGTTCCGCCAACTGCAGGACTAGCTGTACGGCCTCTTCGCGCTTCAGACTCACGCTGAAGCCGTGCTGCTACTTCAGCTTTGGCGCGATTGCCTTTTGTTCGATCAGCAGCCACCTGGCCTTTAGGGTTGCCCCCCGCGCCCTGCGGAAGCGACGTATCCCTTGGTTTACGGCTAGCTTGAGATTCTTCCATCGCCGCCTTGCGCTTAGCAGCTTTCGCCTCACGCTCAGCCCTTCTCTTTGCAGTCACTTCATCAGCTTTAGCAGCAAAGGCTTCGCGCTCTTTACGCTTCCTTTCAGCTATCTCTTCACTAGAAGCAAACAAAGAATCTTTTGTTCCAGTCCTGCCAGTACGTCCATTTGCCATTAGATATCTCCTTTCCCCATAACGTATGTTCGTGGGGTATCCCCGTATGGGGGCTTAATAATATGCGCGCTTGTCTCGGTACACTTCCTCTTCCTCCTCGTCAGAATAAAGATTAATGAAGTTACCTTGCCTGAATCTTAATATTGCCTGCGTCGTAGTGTCCACATAATCATCGTGCGGTGCAAACGGAAATGCAGCGCACTCCTCAATCACCTCGTCCGCAAACACACGGTCAGGCGCCCATACCATCCCAGCCTCAAAAACAGGACTCACCGCGTGAACACGAGACATCTTGTCATTACCCCTAGATGGCCGATAATTCACCACAGGAATCCCCATCGCCCGCAACTCGTGCGTCAACGGCGTACCACTCGCCTGAGCCTCAATCAAAACCATATCCGGCTGATATTCCGAATACTGCTCCTGGGCAATCGCCTTCAACTCAGGGAAATCCCATCGACCCTTCTGGGCATCCAACAACACAATCGCATCACCACCGCCCTCAGTCGGCTGAAATACGCCCCAGGTCGTGATCGCGCTGTAGTCAGCCGTCTCCTTCTTGCTAAAAGCCGTATCATACGACTGAATCACATAGTGACAGCTAGGCGGCTCGTCATGCTCCCACAACTGCCACCAATCACGCTTGATAATCGCACCCTCTTCCGACGTAGGGTTCTGCTGGTACTGAGCATTCCACTTAGATACAGGAATCGACGCCTTTACAGACTCCAATTCCTCTTTCTTCCAGAACTCAGGCCACAAAACATTGCCCGAATCCTCGAAAATGGCCGGTAATTCCACCACCTCCCACTGATCCGAGTGGCTTTCCGTCTGCCGATTGAGCAATCTGCCCGTCAAATCCGCCGTATTCCACCGTGTCATCACGATTACAATCGCGCCACCGGGCTGTAGTCGCTGGCGGGGGCCAGATGTGTACCACTCGTAGCAGGAATCCAACAAATTGATCGACATCGCGTCTTGTTCAGAGTGCGGATCGTCAATGATCAGCAAATCTGCACCACGCCCCGCTATCGCACCACCCACACCAGCCGCAAAATATTCCCCACCCCTGTTCGTTTGCCACTTTCCGGCACTTTTTGAGTCGGAAGCCAAGGATACCTCGCCAAATATTTTTGAGTACTCCTCCGAATCCATCAAGTTTCGCACCTTACGGCCAAAATTGATCGATAAGTCAGCCGTGTGCGTGGTCTGCATGATCTTCATGTCAGGCTTCAAGCCCATAGCCCATGACGGGAAGTAAATCGACGCGAACTCAGACTTCGTATGGCGGGGCGGCATGTTCACAATCAACCGCTTCAACTCACCCTTAGCCACACGGGTCAGCTTGTCAGCAATCAAGCGGTGGTGATCACCCTCAATGAACCCGGGCCAGATGTAGCGAATGTAATCCATGAAGGATTCCTTCGCCTTGTCCTGCGTCTCCAGCAGCGATAGCCGCTCCTGAAGCATCAAAATCTCTTTCATCTCACCTTCAGAGAGGTGACTTAGGTTGGGACTAGCCATTTGTATTTTTCATAAGATTATGGGTGGTGAACGTTATATATACACTAACACTATACGCTCTTGTGTGTAGGGGGGGATGGGGGCGCGACAAGTCGCGGACTTTTTTTGGGTTTGCGCCCTAGGGTACCTAGGACGCGCAGATCGCCGCGGCTGTGAGGCTGTGCGGGCGACTGACTGGCACCGTCGGAGGCTGTGAGGCTGCGCCCGCCAGAAGTTTAACAGGGAAGCGCGCCCTGCCCTGCCCCAAAATAAATGTTACTTTTTTCTCTTTTTTTGTCCTTTTTGCTTGTGCGTTAATCAAAAATAGATTATATTGCACTTGTGCAATTGAGCACGGCAACAAAAGGAAAAGAGATGGAAACACTAAAAGATCTGATAGCAGCGCAAAAGCTTTTGAAGTTTGAGATATCGCAAACCAAAAAAGCAAAAGAGTTGGCATGGATTGAGGCCGAGATAGCATTAAGAATGAATCCGGCAAAAGACCGCGCCAAAAAGATCGCGGCGCGCACCGGCAGGAATGAGGGCAAATTGAAGATCGATGGCGAGACGGCCAAGTTTAAAGTCACACTCGCGCAGGTAAAAGCCCACGAGCGCACTAGTGTCCGCATCGATATGATCTAGATGGCAGCGTGGTAGGCATCCGATGGGTGCCTACTGCGATGCGATTTGCATCGAAACCAAAAGGAAAAACGACATGCTATTTCAAAAGCTAAACGAAACCGACGCCAACGAGTACCGACAATGGGCGCATGACAATTATTGTGCTGGCGACCGAATCAATACAGTCTGGCACCCAGTAATCCGCGCCGAGTGCGCCAAGATCAACGCCCAGAACGGTAAGTGCGCGAATGGCACTCACTATGTCGGCGCATTTAAAATGCCCTATGCGGAATTGGTCAAAATGATTGGCGAGCCGAATGGCGGAGACGATGGCTATAAAGTCGACGCCGAATGGGTGTTTGACCATAACGGCGACGTGGCGACGATCTACAATTGGAAGGATGGCCCGAACTACACAGGCCGCGGAACCATCGAGGAATTAGACGATTGGCATATTGGCGGACATGATCTGGCGACAGCCAACACGCTGGTTTTTGAAATGATCGAAAACCGATAAACCAAACGGGGGCGAAAGCCCCCACACTTAAACCAAAAGGAAAAACCCCATGGCAAACCCATTCGGAAAAACCAGAGACGTTGAAAAACCATACGCAACTTATGTTGGCCATGAGAGAGATCTCGGGCCCATCGAAATCCGCATACTCAAACGGTACAAGGGTTCAGTCGAGGCCGAGCAAAAGAACCAATACTCTCGATGGTTCACTGCAGCCAAATCGGATGCGACGTTCGGCAACTGGGAATATGGCGACCAATACGCTGGCATGATTCAGTCGCGTTATGAACTTTACGACGCCGAGCCTGAATGGATTGAACAATACCAATAACAATCGACTGGGGGCTGCGGCCCCCATTTTTTTGCGGGATCCGTTCGGCGCGGGCAGTCCTGGACCCGCCAGGTCCGGCCAGGCTCGAGCAGGGTAGGCCGCGGGCCCAGCAGGCCGCAGGCACTTGAGGTCGCAAGCCGCAACAAAATATATATAAATGCGAAGAGGCCGCAAGCGGCGCGGGCCGCAAGACGGGCCTGCCCTAACCTGCCATGGCCGCAAGTAGCCGGACCAGCCCAGAAAAAACCGAAAAATTTTGTGCAAATTCCCTGGCATTTCGGGTTATAATCGGGGCAACGGCATAGCAATATGCCCGTAAACAAAAGGAAAAAAGATGGTTAAGAAATTACTCGACACCGCCAAGGTCAGCGGTAACACGAAGGTCGCGAAGACCGGCAAAAAAGGTCTGCCATTTGGCGGCAAGGTACGCATGGCTCAATTGTCCATGATGCCCGATAGCATATTGTGCGCGGGCAGCAAGGCCGCGGGCTGCATGGATTTATGCCTGAAGGACGCCGGACTCGCAGCGGTTTACCGCAGCGTGAACCAAGCGCGGCAAGCGCGCACCGATTACTGGCACGCAGACCGTGAAGCGTTCCTATCTCAACTGCGCCGCGAACTATCAAACTTCGCCAAGCTCTGCACCAAGCAAGACGTGCAAGGCGTTGTTCGTCTTAATGTGCTGTCCGATATCGCATGGGAAGAGCACAACATACCGCAAGATTTCCCGACGCTGTACTTTTACGACTACACGAAGCGCGCCAAGCGGCTTGGCAAAACACCGGCAAACTATGATCTGATGTTTTCATACAGCGCACGACACCAGTATCGCAAGCAGGTATTGATGGCGACGTGTCACGACAACCCAATCGCGGTTGTATTCAAGGGCGCCATGCCCGACTCATTCCTAGGGCGCGACGTTATCGATGGCGACCAGTCAGACCTGACCAACGTCCACGCGGGCAAGGTAGTCATAGGGCTGAAAGCAAAAGGTCCGGCCAAGCATGACACCAGCGGATTCGTGGTAGACGCCAACATCATTCCAACATTCACAGCAGCATAAGGAGACGCCACCATGGCTATACGCTGGAAACACTACATACACGCGGAAGTGATCATCACTTATGACAGTTTCATGCAGGAAATGTGCGACGCATTTTTTGCTCTTGACGTAACCCAATCGGAAGACAGATTTGTATACGAACTAATCAAACCGATGTTCGACATGGATGATGAATACGAGCGCGAAAAGTTAAGCGACATCGTCAAACTATCGTTCTCTTTTTCTGACGCAGAAAACCCTCGGAAGATGACCAAGAAAGAAACAGAGCAATTCTGGAATCTTCCCGTGATGAAAGCTTTCCTAGCCCGCGGCGGCAAGTACTACTTCGACGAGGAACAGCGCGACGAGGTCGAGTCATCCATCAAGGAATTGTTCGACTGCTGGCAGGAGGAGATATGCTAAAGACATACATCGTCACGGTAGACATCAAAGAAAGCCACACATACGAGGTCGAGGCCAACAGCAAGGAAGAGGCATACGAAAAAATGCACGGCGCCCTTTTGACTGAACCGGCCAAGCCATTGGACTGGGACACCGAAGAACCGATACCTGGCGTCGAGTATGGCGACTGCGAAGTCTGGCAGCAGTCAGTCTCTGACTACATCCAAGAAGTGGAGGAGGGGGAGTAATCCCCCTGGGCCCTCGGGCCCGCCTCGAGCATGCATATTCTACTAAGGCCGCAAGCCGCAGGTCGCAAGTCGCAAGCTTTCCCCGTGATCCGCGGATCGATCAAGGCCGCAAGTCGCAAGCGCCAACTTTTGCACCCAGACCACCCGCGCACCCATAAGTTGGAACAAGGCCGCAAGCCCGCAAGCCCGCAAGCACACTCGGACCTGCATCATAAAAAACAAAAAAGGCCGCAAGCCCTCAGGCGCAAATACAGGATCGCACAAGGCCGCAAGGCCTCACCCCTCCCCTACCCCCCACTCGGGCGCGAAAAGCTCTCAAATCAAACGCTAGACCCCTTGTGTGAGGGGGCGGGAGCGATTCCCCCTACCCTTTCCCTGCAAATACAAACATTTTTCTAACTCACGCTTGGTTTTTCTTGCAAAATAACGTCAACGCACTATTATTAATAACGCTAAAGCAAACAAAAGGAGACTGCTAATGGCATACCGAGACAACAACCCCTTCGCCCCGAAGGATATCGACCCTACCCTCGCCTCGTTTGGTGAACGTTCTGACGTATCACTGAAAGGCTTGGTAACCAACCAACACTTCTCAGAAGAAACCATCTGCTTCAAGGCGACGGTTTACATTCGCAACAAGCGTATGTTCTGTGCTGAGAATGATGGCCAAGGTGGAGCGAACCACTACTTCCCACTGAAGAAGCAATCACAAGAAGACTTTTACAAAGCGATCAAGATCGCATCTCACGAAGCACGCGAATACATGCTGGCCAAGTATCGCAACGAAGAAGAAGAGTTGATGAAGGACTTCATCATGGATTCTATTAATCGCCATGGTGAAGATGGCAGCACTTCGCTTGGTCTGTTGGATTGGCTGATCACTGACCTGATCAACGAGCGTCATGCACTGAAGGAACTGCGCTCACTGCTCAAGCGCAAGATCACTATCTACGATCCTGCAAAAAATGAGGTGTCTTCATGGCCTTCGACTGCCAAGCCGACCAAAGAAAACGTGGAGCGATACAAGGCTCACTTCGTTCACACCAAGCCTGTTGATAACTCCAAGGATTGGAAGTGGATGAACCTCATCCCCGAAGCCGAAGCGTACAAGTATTGGAGGACTGCACGATGAAAGGAATGATTCTGCAGACTGAAGATTGGTTAGAGATGATGAGTGATTTAGCCGTCATCTTGGCTGATGAATACGGCGATGGTCTTGACGTTGTGGTGGATGAGAACGGTGACGAGTACTACACCGACGAGTCTCAAGAACGTTTCAACAGTTACACCGACGAGGCTGAGAACATCATGGTTCGGCTTCGCATACTGCCAGCTAATTGGGAGAAGTCATGAGTTCAATCGACGGTAAGATTTCGTGTGACCGCTGCGGCGAGTACCACTATGAACGAAGCATGGTGTTTCACGGCAGAGACTTCGTATGCATTGGATGCAGTGATGATCTTGAGGAGTTGGAAGAGATGTACGGCCTGACCAAGGAGGAAAGGCTCAGTCATCTTGACGGCTTATCTGACGAGGAACTGGCCATTCAACCCGACGCTCCTGAAGACGAGATCTTCTTCGCATGCGACGAGTGCGGCACGATGACTGCAGAGCACATGGTTTCCAAGGTTCCGGCCAACGTGGGCACAATCGAATGTTGCCCGCTGTGCTACAGCGAATGCTTTGAAGACCCTCGTGGCATCCCGACTGAGTACACCATCAGTTACGTTGAGGTGGTCAAGCACGAGGTGAAGGTAACGGCCATGAGCCGTGCTCAAGCGGAGCGAATCGTTCTATCAGACAAGCATGCGATAGAGCGCAGGACTCGTTTGCCTCAGGTGATTGGTAAGTCGATCACGAGGGATGGAGCATGAGAGTCCTTGATTTGTTCTCTGGTATTGGTGGGTTCTCGCTTGGTTTGGAGGCAGCAGGTATGACCACCGTTGCCTTCTGCGAGCGTGACCCGTATGGCACTGAAATTCTCAACAAGCATTGGCCTGATGTGCCTGTGCATAGTGATGTAAGGAATCTAGATGGAAAAAAATATGCCGGATCAATTGACGTTGTTTGCGGGGGCTTCCCGTGCCAACCATTTTCAGTCGCAGGAAAGCAGCGAGGCAAAGACGATGACCGTCACCTCTGGCCGGAAATGTTACGAGTCATCCGTGAATCCAAGCCTAGATGGGTTATTGGAGAAAACGTTTCTGGGTTCGTCCGCATGGCACTCGACGATGTGTCACTTGACTTGGAGAACGAAGGCTACGAAGTCAGGCCGTTTGTACTACCAGCTTGTGCCGTCGATGCGAGACACCGAAGAGACAGAGTCTTCATCATCGCGTACAGAAAACAATCTGTGGGCGACACCGAGCACGATGGACTACCTGCCTCAGAGATCGCCAGAGGCTCTGGACAAACTGAAGCAGGGTCAACGCAAGGGTCGATCAAGACCGTCGAATCTGAGGGAGCAGGTAGACCCTCAGACCATGGAGCGATGGTTGTGGCCGACGCCCACGGTGAACGGCAACTACAACGCGAAGGGTGCAAGCAAGAAGTCGGGCGATGGTCTGGCGACGGCGGTGAAGAGGCAATCGCTATGGCCAACGCCACTGACGCGGGATTACAAGGGCGGGAGATCGCCGGAGACGTTGAAGGCGAAGGGTCGTACACCGACCAACAGTTTGCCGGATTCGGTTACGCATCAGGAAGGGCAGAGTGGACCTCTGAACCCGCAGTGGGTCGAATGGCTCATGGGGTTCCCAATCGGGTGGACAGAATCAAAGCCTTAGGCAATGCAGTTGTCCCCCAATTAATTCAAATCATTGGCGAGTTAGTGCTCGCTGCAGACAAGGAAATATACGATGACAAACCTTAGGATTATTTTCGTAGACGGCAGGGATGACTTGGTTGTCCCGACCCCCATGAACTACGGCAACTACTGGTGCATGTTCCAGTATCTATCTGAGTTGTTACGCACCAGATGCATCCACGAGGATGAGATCAAGGAAGTGACCACGACTCAGCTTCCGACCACGGAGGCTGCATAGCGATGTCTGATCTGCTCACATCAACGGAGCCGTACTTCAAAGAGACTCGTGGTGGCATGAGAACCAACTCAGCCACCATGCACCAGCACAAGGTTGAGCGTGAGTTCACTTGTGCGTGGTGCGGTGAGAAGTTCATGAGCATCCAACCATCGGCCAAGTATTGCAGTGCGACTCATCGCCACGCTGCTTTCAGGTCCGTGCCAAGGCTTGGCAAGCCCAAGGTGATAACGCGGCTGAAGAGGAGAGGGAAGGGCTATCGTCCACCGCTTGCGCTGATCCGTCAAAAATCCTGATCTAGGCCATCCTGGAATTCCTCATCTTCGAGTTCATCCTCAAGATCGAGGGGTTCCTGCTCCTCATCCTCCAAGGTTTCATCCGCAAGCTCACCCTCAACCACCACGCCTGCGCGCTCAGCTAGGACGGGCGCAAGCTGATTCTTTTCAATCAACTGCTGCAGTCTAGACTCAACTTCTGCTCTGTCCATCTGGTCGATGCGTCCGTGCTTGATCTCTTTCTTATCCACCATCAGGCCCGCAAGTTTTGCTCTGCCGAGTTCTGCTGATACGGCTGCACCATAAGACCCGTCTTCAACAGCCGCATCTCTGATCATCTGCAGGTCACGAGCAACCTTATCGAAAGTGATCTCAAACTTTTTCTGCTGTGCCTCCTGGAGTTCACGAATCTTAGTTTGCACATGCGCGTATCTGGGATCATTCAAAAGCACAGAAGCTGCTCTTGCTGGGCCTGCATACCCTGCTCTGTGTGCTGACTCCGTGTTGGTCAGATCGTGATACACATAGTGCTGAATAAACGCCTGTTGTTTTTTTGTAAACACAGGTTCCTTGAACTCACTAATCGCATGTCGTTTTGTGCTGTTGATCATATCGACTGATTCGCTTTTTCCCATTCCGCTCATCCTATCAACTCATCCTACAAACTAGTAAAACAAAAAATTTTTTTCTTTTCTTCCCCCCTCTTCAAAGAAGGGAGTAAGGGGTTATCCCGTAGGGGAGATATGTATATCTCTCTCCCCTTCTTTAGAAGTGCACCTCGTGCACCTTGCAGTGCCCTTTAAAATCAATGACTTAGGTAGGGGTAGGTGCAAGGTGCACGGCACTGCACGCTGCACCTCGTGCACCTACCTCAGTTTCTTTATAAATCAATGACTTAACCCACTTATCCACAGGGGTAGGTGCAAAATGAAAACACCCCCTTGCACCTACCTCATTTGGGTAAAACGGCTGTTCCGCCGACCTCGAAACTACTTTAAGTTCCGCTTGTAAGTTATGCATAAACTCGTCTCCCACCATCACCCTATGTGAAGTCGTACTGCTTTCTGTCCTGTGTTTTGAGGGCCCCTTCGTTGGGCCTTCGCTCTGCCACAGGCACCGATATTGAGATGCGTTTTGTCTTGGGTATCGCCCTATGCATGATGCCTTTGGGTATGTACAGAAGGTCGCCTACGGTTAGGTCGAGCGATGTGAAGTCGCCCTCATCGTTCTCGAAGCTGTTGTAAACTTCCCAGCTAACGTCCCCCTGGGCATGCACCAAGAAGTTATCGTCCTGATCTATGTGTGCAGGAAAGGTAGAGGCATTGGGTTCACCGCTGCAGTAGAAGTGTGCGTCCGCTGCGCCCATGTAGTACCGCTCTACGGCGCCAGCAATCGCGCTTATTCTTGAGGTAAGCAGTGACGCTTTTGTCAGGATCAGAGAGCCGCCCCCAGCCCATATCTCGTGCAAATACTTCTTCTCATAGTAGTCTTTGCGGGACCAGTTGGGCCTGCTCTCGCGCTCTAGGTTGCCCCGCTCCATGCACAGTTTTTGCCCGTCTAGGGTTATCGCCTGCATCCCTGCGACTGCTCTGTCGTTGTTGATGTAGCTACTGAATTGTTGCCAATCTATGATGTTGTCGAACAGTTCTGTCCGCGCATCATTCCTTGGGAACACGGCAAAGCTTTTGCTGCGGTGCTTCTCTTCAAACTCAACGATTGTCATGGGTGCAATCAGGTCTGCAAATTCAATCATCTTTCTTTCTCATGTCTTCTACTATCAAGACTTCCTTGCCGCACACCTTACAGGCCTTGGGCAGATCGTCGGTTTTGTAATCACTGCCACATGATACGCATTTGATCCGCCAAGACCCGCTCACATCAGCCCCTTGATTCGTATCGCTTTGCCTGTGCCACCCGACCCTTTGCTCACCTCGAGGCGGTACATTCTTGCCACCTGGTAGACCTCTTCCGCTGTCAAACCCAGTTCCTGGGCTATCTCTGCGCGTCTCAAGCCCTGCTGCATGAGGCTGACTATCTTCCGTTCACGCTCCACCAGGTCCATCTGTTTGCTTTTTTCTTTCATTCGCATCCGAATCCTTATTGCTTTTCCCATCCGCCGCTCTTTACATTCCTTTGTTGCTGCCGTATCTTCCGCCGTACACGAAGTCTCCTTAACTGAGTGTGTTTGCCCCGCTTGGCGTCTTTATCCTTTTGTACGTCTTGCGGGGCTTTTTTATGCCTGCTCGTCAGACCCCACACATCCCATCGCATTCATCACCAAAGTCCATAGTGATCTGATCTTCTGCGGGATCGGAAAGATCTGCGTCCTTCAGCGGCACCAGTGATCTGTGTATGTAGATCTTGCTCGTTGTGCCCCTGAAGTTATCTCGTATGTGCTCATCCACCTGAACCGCTTGGGCCCAGGACTTCTGATCTGTTGCTTTCATCTCGCGCCAGAAGGCGTTGTCATGATAGGGACAGAAGGTACATGCACTCTTCTGAGGTAGCTCGTTGTACCCATTGTCGCGCATCCAGCGCAGGCAGTGCCATCGTGACATGCGTTTCTCAATCAAAGGCCATCGGTTGTTGCACCACTTCTCTGGCGCATCTTTCATCCGCTGTATCTCGTCGGTGCTGATACCAATCCACTGCTCGACTGTGTCTGCTGGGATACGTTGGCGCGGCTTATAGCCTGCCAGTTCACGCAGCTTGCGTTGTATCGGCGTGACCTTGTAGTCACGGGTACACTGACGCATGAGGATGCCCTCGCCTAACCCGCTTGGTGATGCGGTGAAGAACGGCGGTGATGCGCTCCTGTTGTTTGGGTCCATGACATCTTCAAACAGGTTACCCCGTGTCACACGCAGAACGGGAAACGGTAGCTGTGTTTCCAGCCAGTCAAGCCATTCGTATATGTGATCGGGTTCCGCTTGTGTGTCTGCAAAGATCGCGTAATCAGGCATGGGTGTGATCTCACCCTTCGCTGCCATCAACGCCATCACGCTCGACTGTACGCCTGCGCCCAGGCTGATTACGGTTAGCTTACTCATATCACTCCCAAGGCTTTGTCATTTCATTTGATTCCAGATAGTGCCACACCGCCATCCCAGGCTGTGCATGCGTCTTGACGATGCTGCCCTTGTACTTCTGTACATACGACACAGCTTTCATCGCGGCCTTCTCGCCGCTATTCGCGCCCGCTTTGCTCAAGGCCTCCTTTGCCAGAAGCTCAAGTTCCTTCCGCATATAAAACTTTGTACTGCTCATCGCATCAACCACGATCCCTGCGATCTTAACCTCATCTTCTTCGCTGAGCGGCGCCTTCACATTGCGCGGTGTGAACTCATTCACCTTCCACATGCCATCATCAAAGTCGAAGCTGGCCAGATGTTCCTTTGGCTCCATGGCGTTACGCGCTTCATAGAAGACAGAGACATCGGGCTTCTCGCCGCTGAGTTTGATACCGCTATCAAACCATCCTGCGAACACGCTGCCACCTCGTGCCGACATGAATGACTTATCATCTGCCCGCTCTTTACCTGTATGGTGAGCGATCACCACGCTGATACCGTGCATATCGATCAGCATATCAACACGGTCTAGGAGCTTGCGTATCTCTGTGTTGGAGTTCTCTTCGCCGTCGAAGAAGTTAATGATCGGGTCAATCATGACGATGTCGGGTTTGTGGAACGCGATCTCTTGGCTGAACTGCTCAATGTCTTGGTCGCGCATCAGGTTCTTGCGTAGCCTGCCGCTGATAATCAGGTTGCTATGCCCCATGGACAGTAACTCTTGGTCGAACTCGAAGCGCCGATAGTATGTGTCGATACGTCGCTTCAAGAACTCTGCGATGATCTCAGCCTGGAACCACATCACCTTGAGTGGGCGGCTGAACTCGACATCCATGAAGTCTGTACCTGTTGTTGCACCGGCTGCAAAGGCGCCAAGCCAGTTCGACTTACCAATCTTCGGCTTGCCCAACAGTAGCACCCGACTCTTCTGAAAGATGAAGGCATCACCCCAGTACTGTTCGATGCCATCGTCGGTCATGGTAGACCACTGATCTGCATTGAACGCCTGAAGCCCTAGTGGGCCCTGCTCTAGTTCTTCTTCACCATCGCGCTTGAGCTTTTCAATCGGGTCTTCTTGTGACTGCAGTTCTTTGAGATCTTCGTTGATCTCTGTCTGCCAAGTAGATGTCTGCCACCCCATGATGCCTGCATTGACATCTTCTGGGTGCCGCTTGATGTGGCCGTTGACGATACTGATTGTGGTACGGGTGACCTCAATCAGGTCCATGGGTGGCACACAGGTTTGGTTCCAGTCTTGTGCCTTGATCAGAACCTCGCGCATACCCCAGCCTTCTTTGACCCACTTACCTGCCAGCCTAGCCAGGGTGTCGTTACGACTGCCTTGCTCCTTTGGGTCTTCCGTAAGCTTGTCTCGTATGCTTTCGACCTTGTTGCCGGTGTTGAAGACATGGACCTGTTGTATGTCAGCCTCGCCCAACATCGGCAGGTCATCCATGCTGGTCACGCCGTATGCTTTGTCGCAGGTCATGGTGTAACCGTAAGATGGAGCGACCATGACGTAACCGCCATCACCTCGCACATCTAGCTTATTCTGACCCACGCTGTTGCGGATCATCGGACCGCTGCCCAATGAATAGAAGTAGTGCTTCCCTCCTCGAGGCGAAGTTTGTGTTAGTGGTGTTCGCGTAATGCCGCCTGCATCTATCCAGTTCACAGCGTCATCTGAGTCTGCATCAACTACGGCAAATGATATGCCGGTGATTGCCGCCCAGTTTGCCGTTGGGTACTGAGCATGCCACTGAACGATTTCATCCTGGGACGGCTGAATCTTTTGGTAGTGCTGCCACTTCACCCGTGGGGTCTTTGCCCACTTAGCCTTGAGATCTTCTTCTGTATCGAAGGGGTGTCTTTGTCTGAAGTACTGCGGCACAACCTCGCTTGGCGACCCGCATGGGATGATGTGCATCCCGTGTTCCCACATCGTGTGTAGGAGTTCTTCTTTTGCTTCGGGTGACATGGGCCCGTCTGAATCAGAGGATAAAAAAGGCATCATCATTTCACCCGTTGAACCCAGTAAGAATCTTCTTTGATCCTTCTTGACCTGACCTTCATTCCCAGTTTGTACGCAGAAGTCCTAATAGATCTGACCTCTTCTTCGCTGCTCAAAAATATCGCGTCATTGACTTCCATTTTTGATAAAAGCTTTTGCCATTTGCCAGACCCTTTTGTACCGTGTGGCGGCACGGAGGAGTTCTTTTCTATCACATAGTCCATTTCTGGCTCCTTAAACCTTGCGCCGATATTATCCTGCTATATTCTTTATTACAATTTTTTTTCCAAAAGGTGTTGCACTTTTCTTTCGCCTAAGTCATATTCGGTTCCGTAGAGAGTTGAGTTGATAGATAGATAGAAAAGGAAAAGGATATGGCAAGCATTGAATGTTTGGCTAAGCAGTGGCTTGGAGCGAAAGAAAAGAAAGCAGAGATTGAGCGGCACATCCAGCGGATTGAACGCGAGATTCTTGATTCAAAGGAAGCAACTGAGCTTCTAAGACCCATCCACAATGAAGGCGGCGAGAAGACTAAAGACGGTATCACCGTCGCTATTAGTCGTACCCATGTCTGGGATCAAGCCCAGATCGATGAACTCCTAGAGGCCACGCCTCAAAGCGAGTGGCCCTCCTTTGTTTCCCAGCACACTTCCTACAAGGTCGATATGCGCTCGTTTCAGACGTATGCCATGAACCATCCAAAGGATTCAGGCAAGTGGCACGATGCACATTCGATCAAACTCGGTGACCCTAAGGTCAAAACCATCAAGGCTGAAAACATAAAGGAGGCATAACATGTCGTTACTTCAGCAAGTGACGAGCACCCGCGAAAGCGGTGGCTCAATACCGCCTGTCAGGATGAACATCCAAGGCACAGACGGTATCGGTAAAAGCACCTTTGGTGCAGGGGCTGACAGCCCTATCTTTATACAGGCAGAGGATGGCCTGTCATTCATCAGCGCCCCGCGCTTTCCGCAAGCGAACACTTGGCAGGAACTTCTTGACCAGGTTAAGACGCTTGTCATGGAGGAGCATGGGTACAAAACGTTGGTGCTTGATACCACTGATGCTGCTGCAAAGCTAGGCGAAGCCCAGGTCTGTGAGCAGAACGGTTGGTCATCGGCGGCAGATCCCAAGGCAGGATACGGTGCGTTCTACGTTGCCGAAGAAAACTCTTGGGTACATTTGTTGTCAGGCCTCAACGCGCTGCATACCCAGAAGGGTATGAACATCATCTTGTTAAGCCACGTTGCTTCCAAGGCATACAAAGATCCTGAACTGGAGCCGTATGACCGATGGGAGATGCGCTGCAACAAGAAGGTGAACGCGCTCATCAAAGATTGGGTTGATTTCAACCTGTTCGCAAACTACGAAACCCAGTTGATCAAGGACGGCCAGAAAGCCAGAGGTGTCAGCTACGGTAACCGTGGCTTGTATACAAAGTTTGCTGCGGCATACGATGCGAAGTCTCGTATCGAACTGCCCTCCAAGCTTGAGTTTTCATGGGACAAGTTCATGGAAGCTTACAACGCAGCACTCGCTGCAAACACAAACACTGAAGCAGCTTAAAGGAGCAGCACTATGGGTCTATTAGATCAAGGAATCGATGTCAGCAATATTGAGATTGGTGGCTCGGACAATACCCCAATGCCAGCAGGCGATTACACACTGGCTGCGGCGATGTACGAAGAGACTATGTCGAAGGCTGGCAACGAGATGATCAAGATTGAGTTCAACGTTGTTGGGCCGACTCACGCAGGTCGTAAGATCTGGGATTATTTTGTTCTGAACAACCAGGTTGGCCTGTCTCGACTGAAGGCTTTCATCGGATCAACAGGACAGGATGCATCTCAGTCGTTGAACACTGACATGCTTCGTGCCGCGATGGGTAAGCAGTTTACTGCAGTCATCAAGGTTGAGCCTGCTGCAGGCCAGTACGGTCCCAGCAACAAGATCGGTGGCTACAAGTCTGGTGCAGGAGCACCTCAACCACACGCTCAGACTGAGCAGCCACAACAGGCACAAGCTACGCCAGCCCCTGGGTTGAATAGCGCAAGCTGGTCTTGATGTGAGATTGGTCGGGGGCGTTCCCTACGCTCCTTCAAGGCACGTTCCCGTCCGTGTGACCAAAGGCGGGCTTAACTTAAAAGAAAAGGAATGAAAATGAATTTACAGTCTGAAAAAACAATACGCTTTTCTCGTAACGCGCTGAACAGCCACATCATGGCTGAAGCAGTCAAAAGCGGAACGAAGAAAAGTGCAGCGACGTTGGTCATTGCTAAGAGGGTTGGTGTTGATCGCAAGAGCTTGAAGGATTTTGTTGAAGGTGATGTCGCCAAGCCATCTAAGAGAGTCATGCAGAAGTATGCTGATTGGCTGGGGAAAAACCCAGAAACCATCATCGATCCTCGTGATGAAAAGCCTAAGCCAGCTTCCAAGCCTGCTGTTAAAAAAGCTGAATCTTTAAGCGATGAAGATATCGCTTTAGTTCTAGATGTGTTGCACAACACCCAGCTAGATCTCGAAAGTGATCGTAGCGCAATGGAGTATCCGGCAGACGGGATTGAATACAGTCTTGCTTCTATTCGGGCTGTGCATTATCGAGAAGAACGAGTTAATCAAGTGTGCAAGAAGCTTGAATTATTGGCTTCGTGCGAGTTTGATTTTGATGATCAATTGCAATGTTTGGTTATCAAAGCATGAGTGATGATGAGTTTGATATTGAGATGGAGGGCGGCAGTGAAGATCACGAGTACGCCATGGACTTGGTCAGGAACTTGATGGAAGTCAGCGCGAAAGATCTAGACCCTCGCATCCTGGTCGAGGTCATGATGGTGTATTCGCTTGGTTGGAACATGGCTCATGGCGACGTAGAGCTAATGTCCCAACTGCTGCCTCAGGTTATTAGCCGCATTGAAGATGGCAGTTATAAAGAAGCTGTTGATTTCTTGCGTGATGAAGATGAAGAGGAGGAAAGGATATGTCATTAGCTGTTGAAGACCGATTCAAGACTCGTAAGCGCGCCGTTCTGCGGTGCATAAGCAAGGTTCGTGATGCGCCAGATGACAACTGGGCCAAGCAGTATTGGCAACAAACGTATCGAAAACTGATGGAAGAGCGAAGGAATGAAGCTAAGGTACTACCAAGAAGAAGCAATTGAAGCAGCACTGCATTGGTTTGATACCCAAGCGACACATCCGTTAATCGTTCTGCCTACTGGGGCTGGCAAGACAGTTGTCTTTGCCAACCTCATCAAGCAACTGTTCGATGCGGAGCCTGACTGCAGAGTCTTGATCCTCGCGCATCGACAGGAGCTTGTCACCCAGGCGGAAGATAAGCTCAAGAAAGTATGGCCCTGTGCGCCATCTGGAATCCTTGCAGCCGGTCTTCGCCAGTACGAAGTCGATGGTCGTATTGTGATTGCCAGCAGAGACACTCTGGCTACACCCAAGCGGCTGGCTTCTTCTGGCCATTTCGACTACATCATCGTGGACGAGGCCCACCATGTGGCGCCAGACCCGAAGACGCGATACCGCAAGATCTTTGACTACTTTGATGAAGAGCAGTGGACACCGCCCAAGATCCTTGGCGTGACCGCCACCCCCTTTCGTATGGGTCAGGGCTTCATATACGGCCTAGACGGTCAGTTTTTCTCAGGCGTAGCCTACCGCGTAGGCATTCCAGAGATGATCAAGAACGGCTATCTGTGCCGTCTGTCGGCATACAAGGTCAGCGATGACGCTGTAATCGACGCCTCTACTGCACGAGTGAAGTTCAAGGGCGGCGACTATCGTGAATCGGACATTGAGAAGCTGGCCATGGAAGATCAAACCATGCTGGCCATCGTTGCCGATTGGATCGACAAGGCGTACAGCAAGGGCAGGATGAGCAGCGTGTTCTTCTGTATCACGGTGGCTCATGCCGAAAAGATGTGCATGTACTTACGTCAAGCGGGCATCGAGGCTGCAGTTGTGACGGGTGAAACACCCCAGGCTCAGCGTGAAGATATACTGGAACGCTTTGAGGACGGCAAGATACACGCGCTGTGTAACGTGGCTGTGCTCACTGAAGGTTGGGACGCGCCTCGTACCGACTGCATCGCATTGCTGCGCCCCACCAAATCACTGGGTCTGTACATGCAGATCTGTGGCCGTGGCATGCGGACCTGGGGTGACAAGAAAGACTGCTTGCTGTTGGACTACGGCGAGAACATGAACCGCCATGGCTGCATTGATACCGCCAGACCTGTCACGCCTAAGGATGAAGACAAAGAAAAAGAGACAAAGATCTGGATTTGTGACTCTTGTGTCGCCGTCAACGACATAGACGATAAGACTTGTATTGAGTGTGGCGCACCTAAACCAGCGCCTGTACAGCAGCCCAAGCTATTTGAAGAAGAAGAAAAGGATGCTGCCGCCACTAGGCAGGCGGCCCAGGGGTCTGTGTTATCTGATGAGCTTGATGAGCCAGCGCAGAAGCTTGAGAAGATCAAGAACATCGACTTAATTACAGCACAAAGAAAGACATCGAAGAGCGGTAATGACTACCTAAACATTGCGTTTTCTAGTCCACAAGAATACTGGCCACAGAACATGCCCATCATGCTAGGGATGCGCGGTAAAGCAGGCTCATTAGCAGAGCGAAAATGGCGGGCCCTGACAAACAACTACGCTTGTCCACTCGACATTGATGATGCTGTTTACCAGGTGAACCATGAACGTGTGCTCAGTCACATCAAACAAATAACTGTAAGAAAAGAAGGAAGATACTGGAATGTCGTTAGCGTCCATTTTTGATCGGATCGATGAACAGATAGCAGAGAAGGAAAGCCGTAGCCGTGGCCATCTTGGCTTCAGCGGGATAGGTGATGACGATGAGTACAAGCAGTGGATGGGCTTTCACTGGTGCCTGCCATCTACATTCAAAGGCAGGATGCTGCGTCTGTTTGACCTAGGCAATCGGATTGAAGACCAGGTGGTTGATAACATACGAGACACCGATGTTATTTCCATTGCATCTCATGACAAGGACGGCAACCAATTCCGTGCATCGTTCTTTGGCGGACACTTCGCAGGCTCCTGTGACGGCCTTCTCAAAGGCGTATTCCCGCCGCCTAGTGAAGAGGTGGTCTTGCTGCTTGAGGTAAAGAGCGCCAACGACAAGCGGTTCAAGGAGCTTGTAAAGCTGCAGAGCTACGAAGCTTGGAGCGAAACGTATCGATGGCAGATCCACGCTTACATGGGCGCCCTTGGCCTGACCATGTGCATGGTGGTAGTGGTCAACAAGAACAATAGCGAGGTGTACGAGGAGATCATCGACTTCAACCCAGACCTATGGGACAAGGCACAGGCTAGAGCTTGGCGGATCATCACCAGCGATGCCCCCGACAAAGACACGCGCATGTCTGAGAAGGACTGGCGCATGAAGAATGAGTCCAACCTGTACCGTGATATCTACTACGGGCGCCGTCTGCCGGAATCGGTCAACTGCAGGAACTGCGTTAACTCCAAACCGCTGATTGATTCAAACGGCGCTGTATGGTTCTGCAAGCGCAAGGAGAAGTCTCTGACGCTGCAGGAGCAACGTGACGGGTGCAAAGATCACATGTGGATACCTGCATTGGTTAACGCAAACCACCTACCAGGCAAGAGCACAGACGATTCTGTGGCTTATCAGGTTGGGGTCATGGAGTTTTACAACTCGACATCTGAGGTGACGGGTGAGTACCACTACAGCAGCACAGAAATTCGTGAGTTATCAAAAGCAAACTTTGATGCTGGGCTAATGATGACCGGCGAAAGTGTGCGGCGTGACTTCCCAGGTAGCTACCTAGATAACGTCGATGAGCGCAAGGTTCCGTTCTAGTCCCACACTCGTGGGTCTTTGACGATCAGTATCTTGGTACCAGGGTAGAGGGCTTCGACAAGCTTCTTCTTGAGCGCGAACACTTGGGTGACCACGCCCTTCACGTCCTCTACCACCACCTTTCCATCGCGCTTGTAGCGGAAGTCTGCGATGTATGAGCAGATCTTCTTGTCTTCGCCGTCCACTGTGATCCTGCACGGGAAGTCCACTTGGACCTCGAGGTCTGTCAGTTCACCCGTGGCCTCGTATCTTTTGAGTATCTTGTATCGCGCTGCTTCAAGCTTGGAATCAAAGACAATGCCGTCGTACTCAGTCTTCTTTGCGAAGTACTTGCTCTTGCCTTTCTTTGGTGCCCGCTTTGGGATCACATCAACTACCGCCCATCAGTTTCTCTTCTTCCTGCTGGCGCAGGAACTGTGATGCACGATTAAACAGGGATGGCATCTGAGGTGCAACAGGCGCTGTGCTTGGCTGTGCTGGCCCGCTTTGAGGCGCGCCCTGTGGTTCAGGGGTAGGTTGTGCAGCAGCTTCTTGTGCGGCCTGTTCTTCGGCCTTAGCTTGTGGTCTGAAGGCAGTGCCTTGGAACTGACTTCTAGCTTCACCAATTGCGCCAAAATCAAACGGATTTGACAGCTTGTCATCGTTTGCTTGAATGGCAAATCTTATTGTTTCCCTACTTGGGAAGAAGGCGTTGAACCTGCCAGCTAAAAGATAGTTCAGTTGAGGAACCTTTGCTTTCTTCAAGGGCCGAACAATTTCTGCAGTAGAAAGCCCAAGCGTTTTGGCGTCCTCAATCGCCATGTTCAGGTCGCGCAGCGCCTTGAAACGCTGTTCGTTTGCAGTTATGTAAGCCTTTGTTATGTCTTCTGCAGATGCCCTTCCACTTGTCTTAGCAACTTGATTGAAAATACCTGCAGCATCTCTGACCGCTCGACCAGCTTCATATCCACGGTACATAAGTGATGTTTCGATCTTTGGCTTGACTGCCTTTACACCCGTCAGTGCTTCAACAAATTCACCGGCAGGATCAATTCTAACTCCAGATCGTTTGACAGCGTCCTCTGGGTCTGTGATTCCAGCAGCAAGACCTATGGCTTTAGGGAAGTCACCAAATCTCAACCCAAGACCGCCAGGCAAAGGCGATGTGACGGTTGATGTTATTTCAACAGGAGATGCTCCAGGAGTAAGACCCTCTGCTAGGTGGGCAAAAGACTTACCAACCTGCACATCAAACGGGTCAGAGTCATTGAAAACAGGTCGGCCAAACCTTGTTTGGTTTCGGCCTATATCCAGCAGCTTTTCGGTCAGTATTGATTCGCCAAGGAAGGGAGAGAAGAACTCTCTTGCACTTTCCGTTGCTGCATCAAAGGCTATTTGATTAAGTTCTTTCTCAGATGTGATGCCGCTGTTCACTGCATTGAACACCGCTCTACCTGACCTTGTCAGATAGTCATAAGGGTTAGTGTAAGAGAAGTTATAAAAGTCAGTAATGTTTCCATCTTTGTCAGTTGCCAGAGGAATCAACATGGCGTTGCGTTCCCAGTCAGCAGCAAAGGAACGCTTGTATGCGTTAACTTGTTCTAAATTAGAGCCGGTTAGCGCCAATCCGCCAGCCATCAATCCACCATATAGACCGCCATCAACAGTCAATGACCCCAGCAATCGACGCATACCGATAGATCTAATCGATGCCGACTCGTTGCCAAGCTCTTTTATCGCTCGACCATAGACGCTGGCAGATGTCCTAATGATCTCAGCAGGGAATGCAACAAAGTTACCGACTGGCAATCTTCTTAGTTGTTGTATTGCTTGAGGGACACGAGCGTAGTTAGGAACCGTGTCTTTAACTATCGATGCCGCTTCTCTCTTCAAGAACTGCTGCAGTTCAAGTCCTTGTAGTTCAGATACAGGGCGACCTTTAAGCATCAGTTGGTTCTGAACATCTGTTACGGGTATGTTCTTTGCGCCTTTCTTAAACGCATCCATGAGACGACCAAGTTCCATCTCATAGCTGTATATTTTCCAGATGTCATCAGACCCCTGGTACAGTTTACCGGCGAAGGTGTTCTGTATGTTTGCAGCAGCCTCAACATATTTCCTGCCGAATACCCCTTTCTTGGCGCTAAGGGCATCCTTGAATAGGTTTTCAAATTCACCAATCTTGGCGTTTGTGTTTACGATCCCAAGCTCAATCAGATCGTCATAGTAGTTATCTATGTCGCCTTTCTTGATGTTGGAAGTGGTTGGGTCTTTTCCTGATCGTCCAATTTTCTTAGCCAATTCTTGTGGCGTACTTCCTGAAGGAAGGTCAACAAGTCTCTGGCCTATTTGACTGAACACAGTCTGTGCTGAATCTATTAGGTTCTCTGAGTTGCCGAAGTTACCGTTCTTCAGCGCAAAGAAAGATGCAGTGGTTGCATTTCGTATTTGCGTTATTGGGCTTAGAACTGTTTTTGCTACTTGGGAGAAGCCTTTTGCCGCTAAGAACGTGGCCCAGATTCTGTTTGTGTCTGCGCTCAAGATCTGCTGAGGCATGTCTTCTATTGCGCGCAGGTATTCTTCTTTGACGTACTTGCCTGCAAGCGGCCCGTATTTTTGTTTGGCAGCGGCTGTTACTTCTACATCACTAAGAGCATCCTCCATACCAACACGCTTATAGCTATCAGCTTCCTGAAGCGATGCAGTCACTGGCCTAGAATCAAAAATAAACTTGCTGCCATCAGGAAGCGTGTTGTTGTAAGTGTTCAAGTTTTGAAAGTATCTTGCTTTGTTAATGGCCTTTGACATGCCATCAATCGTGTCAATCGCTTTCGTTCTGATGCCGATGCGCTGCTCTTCTAAAGATCTTTGCCTGATGGTCCCAAGACCAAAGTTGCCGTCTTTTTTCTTTATCCTTCCAATCACTTCAGAGGCACCAGAGTATTCACCCAAGAAGTCTCTGACCGCAGGCATATCATTTAACTTTCTGTCTCTTAACGGGCCCTGCTTGACACCAGAAAGAGTTAAGTCATTGAATTGATCTGATGGCTTAGTGTTAGGATTGTTAAATGAAACCCTTTGCCTCAAGTCATTAAGCACCCCTAGAGCAGCTTCTTCTGATAAGCCTTGACCAGGGACGCTCTCAGAAATCTTCATGATTTCATCAAGCGCGTTTCTTAGTTGATCCTGACTTGGCACATACGCATCTTTGTCCTTGAAAGACCGATACATTCTTGTGGCGTAATAACCTTTGTTGTCTTCAATTGCCTTTGAAAGTCCTTCGGACAAATCCTTGGTTAGAAATGTATCGTTACGGATCGTGTCAGACAGATTATCAATCTGAGTCCTGAACTTATCTGCAGCTTGAAGAAGACTTAACTCTCGTTTGCCGCTGAACAAAGACTTTGATTTGGCGCCTTTAAGCTTTTCATCCAAGGCAGCAAGAGCCTCACGCCCTTCCTGTCTGACCACGTCTCTAGGCTTGAATCCTGGGGTCTTTGGGACTCCAACGTTTTCAGCAAACATGTAATTGTTCAGCGCGTTAAGCGTCAGTCGCTCATCTGTCTCGGTTAGATTGCCACTGCTCTTTAACGCTTTGAGCGCGTTGTCTACTTCTTCCATGCTCTGCCGAGCACGTTGGTTTTGTGCGCTGATCTGCTGGGTCTTCAATGCTTGTAGCTGACGGCTAAACACATCTGGCATCTCGCCTTGAAATGTCAGGTACTTTCTAGCCTTCTTTGAAGCTTGAGCTAGGTTTCTTTGCAAGAAAGTAGGGTCTTCTATGTCAGCTTTAACACCAACATTTTCTAAGATGCTGTCTGGATCTCTGATGGCTTGAGCGGTGCGCTTAACAACGTCTGTGCTTGCAACGGCATCAACTCCTTTGCCTATAACTGGAGCAGCAACTCTGACTGCAGCAGGTACTCCAAGCAATAAAGTTGCTCCTTCACCAGCCACTTTAAGTCTGTTGCCAAGTTCTGCAGCAGCGCGTTCAGCACCTTCTAGCTCAGAAGCATCAAGTCTTTTGGTTGGTCCGCCATCAAAGAAGTCACCAAGTGTCTCAACATCAGGCGTAGTAGCCGCGAAGTCTGCGGCGGCAAAGGAGCCAATTTGTCCAGCGCGACCAAGCTGAGCGGCCTTTGCTGCTTTTGCAGCAGCGCCACCTGGGACGGCAAACTGTGTGATGAATTTTGCAGCTTCGCCTAATGTGGTAGATGTAGTTGGCTTGAACTGACCAAAGAACTCTCTTACAGCTTCAGCGTTGCTTTCTTCTGGATCTGTGGCCAAGTCTGTTAGCTGCGCTGGAAGTGAAACAATTCCTTCTGCCGCTCCAACCAAGCCTGCCCCCACGCCCCTAGCTATGTCGCCTAGGGTTGAAACATCTTCTTCGCCTAGCTGTGCGCCGCGTTCAACCATAGGGTTGTCTTTGGCCCATCTAGCTGCAACAAGTTTAGCTTTATCAGCATCATCCGTGGGAACGTCAATGCTTCTACCATCATAAAGCTTTACTAGCATTTATAATTCCTAGCCTTCAGCAAGCTTTTCGGCTTCTTCTTTTGAAAGAGCCGTAGTACCAGATTCACCTGTGGCACCAGAAGACCCTGCTGAACCACCTTGAAGAGTAGCTTTAGCCATATTAGTTGCCATCGCGTCAACTTCTGCAGGAGTCATCTCTAATCCTTGAGGGGTGTCGCTTATAAGTTCCATAGCGTCAGCTTTAGCTCTTACGAACAGAGAGAGCAATTCTTTTCCTGATGCATCTTGGCTCAGCAACATATTGATTGCTTCTTTCGGACTAACCCCAGCGACATCTTGAATGATCTTTAATTGCTGCTCAAAAGCACCGCCTCTTTCTTCTTGCAACATCTTTCGCTCAGCAAGATCCCTTTGTTGTTGAATCTGCTCATATTCTTCTTTGCCCAAAGCGAAGTCGCTTGCAAAGTATCTAGGTGTTATGCCTTCGCTTGCCTGCCCAGCTTTGGCAAGGGCGTATCGGTTGGCAGGATCTTGCAAGAAATCTTTGAACTGAGTGCCTGCCCCTTTCAGCATATCCATGAAGGTTTTAGGCGTTTGTGTTCCTTCATTATCATTATCAGAACCACCAGTTTGAGTAACGACAGGTTCAGGCTGCGTTGGCTGCGGCTGCTTATCTTCGACTGGAGGAGGTGTCTCTTCAACAGCCGTTTGTTGTGGTGCCGCCGCCAATGCAGCTATGCCCGCGCCTGCTGCTGATTTCTTAGGATTCTCTTTTACTGCAGAAGCCACTCGACTGGCTACATCTTTGCCACGAACAGCAGCAGATGGGGCTGGAACTCCAGGTAAAGCCATTTGCTTTTGAGCAAGCGTACCTGCTTTTGCGGCTTTAGAGGCTGTTCTTGCGGCCATTAAACCTCTAGCTGTGATACCAAGAAGGCCAGCCCCTCCTATCGGAATGGTTAAAGCTGCTAAAGTGCTTCTAACAGGAGCGTCGGTATCAAACAAAAGACCGCCTGGGCCGAACAGTTTGTCAACAAGCTCTTCTTCGGTGCCTGTTGCAACAATCTCATCATCAACTTCGCCGCCTTCCGCATACCCACGAATCGGCGCAACGCCTGCCATGATGCCGCCGCCTTGGCGCATCTGTGGTGTCTGAAACATAGGCCTGTTCATTGGATCGTCGTACATTACTGAGCCTCCGCTTCTTGGCGCTTAACCTTTGAGTAATCTACACGGTAGTAACCGTCTTCAGCTTTATGCACGGCTGAAGGATTAACCTTCATTAACTCTTGAGCCATTACACCTTCTGTTGGACCATCAACACCCATGGCTTTAGCCGTGTCATTCCAGTTCCATGTGTACCATCCAACCCCAGGTTCAACCTCGCCAACCTTCATAACATTTTCTTTCAAGCGAACGTCTGATGGGGGCAAGAATTGTGCTCCGAAGGACAAGGCGCTTCCCAACCGAGCAGCGGTATTAGGCTTTTGATAAGTTCCAACCGCTTGCTGTCCAGCGCCGAACCCAGTGTTGTAGCCAGGCATGTACGGAGCGCCTTGGCCAAGGACGTTAAAGCCACGCTGCAGTCTCATGAACGGTTCATCAGCCATTTGAGTAGCCGCTCTGTAGTCAGAAGTAAACGCTCGATCTTGTATTCCTCGACCAGTCGCACCCAATCCAGCCGTCGTTCCAATCTGGCTAGTAAGCATATCGAAGCCTTGGCGACCAAGACCAGCAATGCCTTGAGCGCCTGCCCGCAATCCTTGTTGCCCCATCTGGTACGCATTCATTGCGTCACCTAGGGCACCACGAGTCTGTCTGTCCATGCCAGCCGCTGCGCCTTGGAAGCGAGCCATTTGATCCCCAAAGATGCCAGAACCAAGCTGTTGACCAGACTGGTAGTCTCTTGCTAAACCAGCAGCGATATCTGCGCGTTGTCCGGCTAGACCACCAATACCTTGTTGTGCCTGTAACCCAAGGGCGCCACCCTGTTGAGCCATCTGGCCAGCGTATTCTTGAGCGGACATGCCAAGTTGTGCTGCGCGTTGTGCAAGATCGCCTTGAACTTGGCCAGCCTGCAGTCCCATTTGGCCTTGTTGTTGAGCTATTCTGCTTTGCAGTTCTTGAGTAGTAATCCCTAAGTCTGCAGCTTGTCTTGCAAGATCAGCTTGAGTTTGACCTCTCTGAAGACCTAATTGACCTCGTTGTTGAGCAAGCCTACCGGCCAACTCCTCAGTGGATATACCCATCTGCGCGGCACGTTGAGCGATGTCTGCCTGAGAAGTTAGCCCGCTAAGCCCAAGCTGACCACCTTCAAGGGCGCCACGTTGAGCTAATTGCTCTGCGCTCAGGCCAAGGTTTGCCGCTTGTGATGCAGCACTGATGCCTGTCTGAGCGCCTGCCTGGCCCAGAGAGCCGGTTAATTGAGCGGCCTGCTGCCTACGCCCTTGTGCCTGCTCAAACGCCTGCTGAGCGGCTTGTTGAGCCTGCTGGAAGCCTTGTGAGCGCAACTCGGCGCCGGTCTTGGCTTGTTGCTGCAAAGTGTTTCTGTCTATCTCGGCCTGCGCTATGGCTCCACGAGAGCCTCCAAACGCACCAGCGCGTACTGCTTGATCACGGGCACCAATCTTTTGCTTCTCGCCCAGACGTGCAATCTCTGCCTGTTGAGCGTCAATGACATTCTGCGTGAACGGACTCATAAACTGGCCAACGCTTGATGGATCAAACTGATCACCGGTGCCTGCAAGCCCTGCAATGCCCTGCATCGCTGTGCTTCTACCCATGTCACCAGCAGACCTAAGGTCTTGACCAGCCATCTGCGTTTGCATTCTGGCGCGTTGAGCCGCGTCCATGGCGCCAGTTTGAGCGCCAACTACTTGCCCACCAATACCTTGACTAGCACGATCCATGGCTCTTTGGCCAATTCGAGATTCTCTGCCTGCACCCATTTCAGCGCCAAACATGCCACTCATTGCAGAGCCAATGTCGCGGTCAATACCGCGTCCCGCAGAATCTAATCCTCTTTGGCCAATAAAAGCTTCTTGGGCCGCTCTGTCACCAGCAGCGCCCATGCCTCTTTGAGAGGCCAAAACGTCTTGTCTAATATCACGGCCAGCGGTATCTAGCCCTGCTTGACCAATGGCAGCTTCTAGGCCAGTTCCTCTAGCAGCATCCATCATACCTTGTTGAGCAAAAAAGGCTTCTCGACCCATGCCCATTTCAGCGCCACGGATGTCACCGGCAGCGCCTCTCATCATTGCTCTAGCGTTTTGATCCATGAACTGTTGGCCCATGCGAGGGTCATAGCCACGAGTGCTTTGCTCATACAATGCACGAGCGCGTGGATCAGCAAACGCTCCTGCAGAGCGCGGGTCAAAACCTCGAGCAGATTGTTCATACATGTCTTGAGCGCGGGAAAGTTGCTGACCGAAACCACCAAGACCACCGGCCATGTTCCTAGCCTGTATCTCCATTGGAGAAAGACCGGCCACTTGCTGTCTTGGTATGGGTATCGGCTGGTTTATCATCCCGTATTCGGGGTTGAAGTACAGATCTTGTAGCTGACGAGCAGTTAATTCAACTCCGGGGTCTGAATATGATTGAGATGCATACGGATCAACTGTCGGCATGCTTTCGTCTGTTTGCTGTTGCTTAGACTTGCTGCCCATAGACAATGCAGCGCCTGCGATGGCCGGTAAAAATTGCATGAAAGCTTCTGGCTGACCCGTTTTTGGATTGATGGTCAAGTCGCCAACTGGCGAAGTCTTTCTTAAAATATCAACTTCCGATGGGTTCATGTGAACCAGCATGGAGTCTCCGTAACGGCCTTGCTTGGCTAACTTCTCAGCCTGACCCTTCATTGGGTATTTTTTCTTAGCCATTACGCTTTCCTCATTGCCTTTTCACCGGCTCTCTGCAACTCATACATCATGCGCGCACCCTCTTGACGCTGCTCAGCTTTAGTTTTGCCAGCGCCTTTCAATCGGCCAATACCTCTGACAGCTTTTGCGTTTACAACAAACTCGCCATCGCTAAGCATGGCAGGGATATCGTCAGATGTTTCAGTCCCTGGACCAGAGATGGGGCCGTTCATGCGGGGGTATTCAACATCGCCGCCTTCTGCATAATTAAACATAGATGTATCGCCCATTTGGCGTAATGCATTAGTGCCTCCGCCAGGTCTACCCTTTACCGCATCTATGAATCTGTCACTCACTCCTTGCAAGGCCGAAATTCCAGCGTTGCCTGAAGATTTACCAGACTTACCGCCACTCTTGATGTATTCAAGAAGCTCTTCACGAGTCATGTCCTCAAGGCGCTTTTCTTGTTTCTTTTGATTCGCTTGATAGTTCTGATTTGCTTGCTGAGCCATACCTCCAAGCGCCTCAATGCCTCTGCCAATACCACCGCCAATGCCCTGAAGAGCACTGCCGATGGAACTCATGATTCCACCTTCATTCATATACATTGGTTCAAGCGATGCAATGCCGCCTTCGGCCATGCCAATTCCGCCACCAATACCTGACATGCCACCGAAAAGACCGCTTAAACGACCAGGGCCGCCTAGGCCAGAGAAGATGTAGTCTTGAAATGTTTCAAAAGGAGGAAGGCCTCTTTCAATTCTGTCTTGATTTATTTCCTGCATAAACGGGCTGTCATCAAGGTTTATGTCTGACGGATCAAAGTCATCTGTTGTTGTTTCTTCATCTCCGACAGGCGTGCCGTCAGGATAAACCCTGATCACTTCAGGCTCAGTACCGGCCGGGACATAACCTGCAGGCACCTGTGGTGCTGTAAGCGGTCCGCCAACGTTTGGCGCTGCCCTTTCATAATTTGCATATTGAGCGCCAGGCATGCGTTGCTGTTGGAATCCTCCAGCAAACGGGTTGGCCATGCTGCCAAGGAATGCAGATTTCGCTGTGGCTGGGTTGCCCCTCAGGCCTGGGTTCATTTGCTGTAGTCGGCTAGGAGGGAAGCGACCAAAGTCTGCTTGTGTGTAAGCTTTCTCTACGCCTTGACCAACCAACGCTTGGCCACGGTCTATTCTTGCTGTATCACTTCTGCTCATTTAACACTTCCACCTTCGCCTTGCCTGACGCAGTCTAGAGTTAGGATCTTTTGCCGCCTTAGGAAACTTCTTCATTTGCCCAGCAGATCGAGCACAGAAAGACTTTCTGCGCTTCGCACGTTTGCCTGTGGGCTTATCCTCTGTCACCGCCGTCTTGAGTTTACTACCAGGATTAGCTCTGCGATAGGCCTTTACGCCAGCCTCAGTCATGCCTGCACCCGACTCAGTAGAACGAAAGTTCTTCTTGTTGCGCTTTGGCATGTTGTCGCGCTTACGTTTAGCTGCTCTAGACCTGCCGCCTGTGACCTCGCCACCACCGCTAAACTCTTCCGCATAACGTTTGAACATCAGGAGTACCTTGTTCTCTTGCGTCTATCAGACATGACAGCGCCACAACCCCTGTGGTTGCGACGAACCTCACCACCTTCAGCTTTTTTTACAATACGACGGCCCTTTGCGGAAGCCGGTGAAGTGAATGTTTTTACATTAGTGGGCTTGCCGCCCACGCCTTGTGTTTTGGCGCGCTTTCTTTTGACCGCGCTACGACGTTCACCTTCAGTCATAGCGTTTGCTTTTGACCTAGGCACACACTTAGGGTACTTGCGCTTTGATCCTTTTACCTTAGATCGGCCACACGCTTGAAACTTGCCGTCTTTCTTGGCCGCTCCAATGTCAACCCAGTCGCCCTTTGAGCCTTTGCCAAACCATTCCTTCAGGCTCATTTAATGCCTGCCGTTCTAGCTCTTTTGGCAACAAACCCACCGCCGCTCTTGTTTTTAGGCTTTGGCCCTTTGAAGTCTTTTCGCTTTACTCCAGACGGATCTTTGATCTTGCCTGCACATATCTTACTGGCGTATGCATTTGCGTAAGCCGAAGGATATACCTTGAACTTACGCTTTGCCGCAGCTTTTCCTCTTGCACAAAGTTTTGTCATGAACCTACACTCACCACTATGCTACCCTCGGTAACAACCTGAACAGATCCAACAATCGCTGTCGCTTCAAGCGGGTCTGTTTCGTAAGGCAATCCTTGAGACAGACTGACCCATTCGTTACCACTATATACCTGAAGGGTGTTTGTTGTGCTATTCCAAATAACATCCCCTGCATTGAACTTCAACTCATCTCTTTGAGTTCTTGTAAATTGTGGAGTTGCGTCTGGGTCAAAAGCGTTAAGACTAAGCTCTAGCAGGCGAACAGTGCTGTTAAAAGTATCGCTATCTACCGTTTGGTTACCAATAACCGTGGGCAAACGCCCTCTTAAAAGCTTACTCATCTTCGACCATTAGGCTGTAAATCAAGCCTAGTCGCGCCGACTCTAAACCCAACGCCGCTTCTTACCCCAACATCCCCATCATCATCTGATTCAAACCGGATCACGGCCTGCCTTCCTCTAGCACGAGTGTCTATCTTTGTTGTGCTTGATGTTAAAGAAGATGTGTTGTCTGTAGACAAAGAGTCGCCGGGGTAGTTTCTAGCTTTCAAAACAAAGTTAATTGTTTGCGTTGACCCGCTATCACCTGTGAACTTGATATCTGGAATGCATCTGCGTATGAACTGAAACTGTTCGCCGTCACCTAAGTCAAAGTCGGCGCTTTCAACAAAGACGTTATCCATTGGCTGGCCGTCATTATCGTGGCCTGTTTCGTGAGAGTAGATGTAGTTTTCTGCACCGTCGTAACCCGCCGCTCTAGGAAAATCCTCCAAGCCTTCATCAAGCCAAGCGGTTCTAGACAACTCGCCAATGGCCCACGTCTGCTCGACATAATTATATGTGACGTAGCGGTCTATCGACATTGAGCTTCCTGATGGATAGAACCAACCCACTTCTTGAAACTGCTTGTTTACAAACGCATGAACCTGAAACCCTTGATCGGCGTTAAAATCATCAAGAACGTGGGAAAGGACTGTGCAAGTAAGGGGCGTAATGCTTCCTCCGTACTGATAGAAGCCCTTTCTGTCCATCCAGAACACGCCGTTCGGGGTGCTGATGGCGGCATTTGGACCAATGATGCTGACGCCATCACTAACTAGGTTTAAGCCAAAGGTCAGTGGGGCGCCAATAAACTGCAAACTGTAAAGAGCAACGTCTGTCCATATCAGCGTTTCTTGTCGTGTTCTAAGGCCGCTAATGATTTGTGATCCCGCCGAACAGCGCAGTGAGCCTGCAGTGTTTGTTGATGTGGGGAACCACTCTGCCGCGTTTTCTTGGTCAGAGAAGGCAACCAAAAGAGGATCAATGGTTCCAGTCCTAGCTGTTGCCGTATCGTTAATTGGGTCTGCGCCAAGAGCAATTACATGCCGGTCTACGTCAGATACCAAAACTTGCAACGCCGCCGTAGGCGCAAAATTTGAACCAGGTAGAGCAGTGATGTTTACAGCACGATCTGACCCTAAGTTTTTCCCACTGGTATCCCAGTAGTAGATGCCTCCTGATCGTACATTCGCAATCAAATCTTCACCAAAACTGTCTAAAGACCACAGGCGCAACTGATTCAACGGACTTAGAGGGCTAGATGACCCCCATCCCCCATCGCTCCAAGAACCAACACCCCATCCTGTGCTGGGCACAAACACATCAAGACCCACGTTGATCTGATATGCCCCAACCACAGAGCTACCGCCGTTGCCGCTATCACTGCTGTTCGCGGTAACCGTTGAACCAGAAGTGTCTTTTGCCGTGATGACATACACGCTAGTGCTGGTTATAGAGTCGATTTCATACTCTTGGTTGAGAACCGCAGCAGTTATGTTGCCGCCCAACGTTGCAGCCCCGCTGAAAGTCACAAAATCGCCTTTGGATGCTCCGTGAGCGGTGTCTGTTACGTTGATTGAGCTTGACCCATTGGTTGCCCCAAACGTCACGTCACCCGCCGCAGTGGTTGATCGAACTGGCGTTATGTCGCTATAGGTTGAGTCAGCCTGAATATACAACTTGCTTCGGGTGCCAACGCCCAATAACTTGGTGCCATCGACAGCGGTCCAGCCAAGAAGCTTTCTTCCTGTTCCTTGAAAAGAAGAATCTATGTATTTAACCCAACCGCCGATTTTTTCTGCCAACCCTTGGCGAAATCGAACAAGATTGCCGTTGGACCAGCCGCCTTCAGCGGTGTAGTCAGTGCCCTCTTTGTTGATGCCTGGGTTGAAGATGTACTTCTGCAAAGGCATTAGGTGTACTCACCATCTCTTATCATTTCAGTAACTCGCAAAGCTCTCATCCCAACTTGATTGGCCCATTTACTATCCATGAACTCATCGGCAGCTATATCGAACTGTTGCCGCGACATGGCCTCTAGCGCGTTTACAAAACCACGAAGCCTAGTCAAACCAAGATTGAAGCAAATATCAATCATTGCGTCACGTCTAGCTTCGTTTAGGCCATCAAACCAATCGTATGCTCCCGAAAGCTCCTTCTTCACTCGACTAATATCATTCTCAAGCAGGTAGTCGATTTCATCATCAGACAGTCCTAGCCCAGACTCGCTGATATTTCGCCCGACACCTAGGGTTTCATAGCCAGCAGAGCACAGGTATACATGGCTACGCACATCTTCATGTCGCCTAAGCATCTCAACCAACCTGCTCATAACCTTTCTCCTTCAACCGTAATCTGTTACTGAAAAATCTGTATCTAGTTTCTTCTGGTATATATTCAGTGTACATCGAATAGCGTCAGCTGTATTTCGGTACATATGCCTCTGGCCGTGGTTGACCCAAGACACTAAACGGTTTGGACGCCACACAATCTCTTTCATAAGCTTGCCCTGATCGTCCTTGTCTTCTTTCAACAAGAAATACGTTCCGTTACCAACCTCTGGGTGCAGATACACCACAGTACTAACAAGCTTTTCTGGGTGATCGTAGTGTATGGGGTATCCGTACCCTGGATCACACTTCACAATTGATGCCGTGAAAAAACCAACGGGCTTTCTTACCTTCTCCTGGTAACAGGCTTTGATTTCTTCGGCTAGGTCATCGCTTAACTTAGCCTCATGCTTCTCGGCTTTTTTGGAACAATCAACAAACTGGTATTCTAAATTGTCTAAACGGCTCAATATCCGTTGATATAGCTCAGGATAAAGAAAATCATCAATCACTTTCACGCACTGGACTCTTCGAGGCTCGTAGACTAAACATCAGTTCTTGATACTTAACAGGAGGCCTGATCTGCATGGATGACTTAACGTCAATCAGCGGCATCTCCAGCATGGCAGGCCAGTCCATACCAGCAAGCCACTGAGCTTTCCGCCCATTCATATACGCCTCGAAGGATGCAGGGAAAACGCCCCAGCCCTTCTTTCTAGCATGGGTTATCGTCATAGGTATCGTCATTGCGATAATGCCGAAATTTGCAAAGTTACCGTGTAAAAACCACAGCAAGACAACCTCTCCAAAGGGGTTCCTCTCATAACCTGTAACGGTATGCGTCAGATCATGCTGATCTCTATACCACTGGATATAACAGTTAAACGCAGACTCGGAGGGTTTCTCGCCCCGATTCTTGGTGTCATCAGCAAATTGCGACGTAGATCGACTAGTTCCAACCAGAAACTTAGAGTACTCGTGTCCCAAACTACCAATAGGCATAGCTTTAAGTTTATCAACATCATCTAGAACATCGATCAACGACTCACCATTAACGATGATCCTTGACCCTGTTGGAGTGCGGCGGAACGTTTCGTACTGTTTGCGGACAGATCGTGATGATAACCAATTAAAAATTATGAACGCCGCTTCTAGATCATGCGGGTTCTTGTATAGTCGCCGCATGGCTCCGAAAACACTGCGCCATCGGTTTTTTATTTTCTTCAAGTCCAACGCTTGTACCTCTCAACAATCTGCGGTTTTGCACACTGCACATCGCACACACTGCAAGGCGGTGTCACATCTCTATTACCATTAATAAGCTCAGTAGAGATGCGCTTTAACTCCTTGTTATCACGCCACTCTCTAAACAGATTAACATTTTTGACGTTAGCAAAGCCGATCTGATGCGACCAGTCGTTGCAACACATCTGCAACTCACCGTCGAAGTTAATGAATATACCCCTCATAGGATGTATACACGGGCCTTTTACAGCGGTGCCGCCTGCAATCAGTCCTGCCCGATGGTTAAAAACATGCTTGTACCTGAAGTTGCCGCCCTTAGGATCTGGGTAGTCAGGTAACACGTTCACATCGCCAACTGATCCGCCGTCTGGCTTCCAGTAATCCTCAATCCGCTCGCCGTTATCCAGGCGTGGATACTTCTTTCGTCTAGCCTCAAAGTCTTCTTCGGTGGTGTAGGTATTAAGGACTAGATTATCTAGCTGACGGTAGTACTTCCAGTAACGGTCAAGACGCCAACCATTCGTTGTAACTTGTGTACGGTATCTGTTGGGCTTGCGGAGTAACCGCTGAATTATCTTCTCGAACTGAGGGTGATTTGTGCTTTCCCCTCGGCCTGCCAGAATCACAACACCGCTGAATCGCCATTCTTCGATCTGATCCATAATCAGGTCGAACATTTCTAGCGTCATGTTCTGGTTGTTGTTGGGGTATATGGACGCATCAGATCTTGGGCAGAACGAGCATGTTCGGTTACACAGATCTGTAATGTTTATATCAACCTGAACTATCCCTTCCAGATCCATCCGCGTCTTCCAATAACTTTTTGTGGTAGTCGATTACTTCTCCCGTGCGACAGAGTTAACCTTCTCATACGAGCGCATAGCGCCCAGACCTAACATTCCCATCATAACGGGCACAAGAAGCGTTGTATCTACTTCAGGAACCTCCACCCATATACTGATGATATTGGCGATGATGGTGTTGTAGAGCAGACCCAGAGCGCAGATCCAGCCGATAGCGGGTCGCCACCCAGCTACAAATAACGACTTATGTGCGGCCTCCATCTTGTTGATTTCAAGCTGGCCCTTGAGCGCCTCATGCGAATGCTTTTCAGACATAGTGGCAATCTCATGTGCCAAGGCATTCTTCTGATCCTTGTCCTCTATGAACTTGTCCAGCAGCCCTGTAACTGGCCCTACTAGCGATGCAACGATACTCATATCTATTTCCTATTTGACCAAGCCTGGGCGCCAAAGAACGCCGCCAAGATACCCGCAACTGACACGAAGTAGACCGCTGCCATGTCGCCAAGGATTGTTGCAGCTTGATTCATCCCAAAGAACTCACTGATAACCACCAGGGAGGGGTAGAGCAGCATGCCCCAAAGAGCAAACCAACTCATGGCGCGTTGAGCATCTGCCCGTTCATGTTGCAGTCGCAGTTCCTGTAGTTCCTTGCTGGTCTGTAGCTCTGCGTCTGTGACAACTCCGTCCCCGTCCGCATCGTATTCAGCGTACTCACTACCTTCCTCTAGTCGCTTTGCTGCCATCTTAGTCCCAAGTTTTCGTGTTCGCCGCAACCCGTTTCGGTATGCAATAAGCCGTTATGTTTTCTTGCATCTGGTAACGGTTGTTTATCTTGGTTTTACCTGTGCTGACGTAATACGCAAATGTGTTACATCGTGTGATGTCACGGAAGTAAAACTGATCTTCTATAGGCTCTCCGTTCACCACTACAACCAGCAAGAAGGCCATCATCGTGTCAACCAACCTAGCAACAGCGCCAGCGTCATGGGCAGCAAAAACATCAACACGACAAAAGCCGCAGCGTATTCCCTGAACTGTTTCCAGAAAGCCTTCTTTCGAGCCGCTGCCCTAGCTAATTCAAGCTGCTTTTGCTTGCGAGCATCTGCCATCGCCTGCATAGCTTCCTGATACAACTGTCCGTTACCACTAACGGTAAACAAATCCTTGATCTCACGCATGGTTTCTTGGATCTGCTTCTTTGCCAACGCCGCTTTCACAGCATCAGCCTCTGACAACTTGCCCTCGTTTTGAGCACGCTGTAACTCTACCTCAGCACCGCCTAGTGCAGAAAGAAACCCAGAGATCGACTGAATGTCATTAGTAGTCTCAGCGACCTGCTTAATCGCACTGGTAGCTGCATTTACGCCAGCTACAATCGCAGCGATCTCGCCAATCACGTTCAGCCGCCCATAAGTTGCGGCAGAGCCACCGCGACAATCACCGTGACATACACGCCCCAGATCATTAATTCTAGCCTGTCGAAACGCTTGTCACCCTGTTCAAGCCTATTGTTGATGGATTCCATGCGGATAGCGCATTCACGCTCGTGGGCTTCAATTTGGGCTATGGCTTTCTCTGTAGGCGTCATTTACATCTCGCTAATTTTATATCTTGTCTAGTTTCTTGAAGCATTTCTGAAACAGCATGCCACCAGATCACACTGACCTTTCCTGTCACTACAACCGCAACAAAACCTTGGTCTTGAGCTTCTTGAATAGCTCTTCTAACGGCCTTATTAATATCGCCAATGTCATAATTAGTGCTATCTGACATAAGAATACCAGTATTTCTAGTCGTGAATCCGAAGACTCTTGGCGCCAGAACTCTGACTCTTCATCCGTCATACCAATAGGTCTATAGACTTCGACGAGGCCAATTGTTCAACGGAAATCCTACCGTCTTTCATCTTATATAACGTAGGCATGATTGTTTCTACAGCCTCACGGATTTGCTTGCTATCCCCGCCGGTTCTCAAGACCTCTTGCTTCTGGACGGCAACCTGCTTCCAGCTAACCTGAGATGCACCTCCAACAGATCCAACGTCCATCTAGGGAACAGGTCTTAGGTCTGGAATGCTTTCGGTGTTCATCGAACTCCAATCCTTCACGCCATGAGCTATCTCATCAGCAAGCGAGGCGCATACACGCTCATACACCTTTTGCTGCAACGTGGCGTTGCAATGCTCTACCAGCAGGTTTTGTAAGTCTTGTGGCAGATCTGCAACCTTGTACTCAGTGCCATCCACGTCAATCGTCTCAGGTATATACATCATGTCTCCTTAATCATCATCTACAGTGATGTTTGCATTGCTGTTCATCGTGAGTGTTCTTGCATTACGACTAGAGTAGGCCGTGCCCGACAGATCTTCTAGCGTTTCTGATATTCCCCAGTCGCCGCTCACATCGCTAATTCGAGTGTTACCGTCTTCAGTAAAATCCTTCAAGCGAGTGCCTTTTTCAGAAATATGACTCTGGATGCTGGTAACCCCTTGTTCCTTTAGCCATGTGTGAAAGCTGACAACGTTGGCCTTGTCGTACACATAACCTCTACTACCATTAGCGTCATCCGCACCAAGCCAAACCCACAAATCCAACTGACTGTTTGCCACAGTTCCAAAAATCATAGTGAGCAACAGACCGTTATCTTCTGTCTTAAAACAAAAAGCGTTGTCTTTTGAAATGAAGTGCTCACAAAGATTACGCATGTGCGCTTTTTGATCGTCGTATGTTGTCAGCGCCCTCTCAGCAAATGGGAATGTACCTGCATTTGCGTCTGTCATGATGGCTAAAGAACCATCAAACACACGATCAAATTCAGTGTCTACAATGGAAAATATGCGTGTACGAACCAAGGCCATTAGTTACTCTCCGCTAAGGATTTAATGAATTTAGATTGCTTGTCGCACCGGCCTATATATGCTTCAGCTTGAGTCTTCTTTTCCTCGCTAAGGTTCCCTACGAAAGGCATGACACGATCTAATGCATATGCGTATCTGGCAGCGCCATAGAGGCCGTGAGTCAACACACCAACATAATTCAAGACGCTAGCTTGATGACCAAGGACGCCGTACCTGGCCAGTTCTGCTGCAGATAAGACCCTTTCTGCAACACGATCCACGCGGTGGTTCATATAACGTGGCATTTTCAATATCTTCTTGTCGCGCAACGCACCGGCATCTTGCTCTGGAGTGACATCCCACATGGAGGGATTGACTATAATGACATCCAGGTCCCAGGTGCCATGAGTGATGTTCGCACCGGCTAGGTTGTATATCTGATCGTGCTTTTCGCTGTCTACATAGACTCCGCGCTTCGCTAAGGATATATGGAATGCGGAAAGCTTTTCATCCGGCGGCAAATCTTCAGGCTTTATATCAAGAACAATACCGCCTCGGACGCACATTGTTATGCCATCCGCATTATCAAGCGCGGTAGCAATGACGCCAGTAGCTCCCTTCTTGACCAAGACAGGCTCCCAATCAGGCATATTTGCCTTGATTGAATCTACTGTGATTGCGCTCCAAGCGTTTTCACGAACTAGTATTTTTGGGTTCAATGTGAGGAACCTCCGAAAACTGGTTGAAGAAAGACGCTATACGGTCCACTGCGTCATCGCTTTTCCCATGAATTATACCGCTAAAAGGGCTGTCGAATACCCTAATTAGATTTTCCCTGTAGTTTCCGCCACTTAGTATGGCTTTGTATATAGCCGCGTATGTGTGGTGATCCTTGGATTTAAGGTCTGTAAAAAGATGAAAACCCTTCCCTGCGGCTATCGCCGCTATTCCCATCTCACTATTCCAGCAACAACCAACGAGGTCTGCGGCATGCATAAGTTCATGCCCAGACTCCTTCTTGTTCAAGACGTTGTTTTCGCCATACAGGTTTTTGAGATGGGCCATTAGCGATACGCTGGTGATGGGATGAGGCTTGATCACAGCGCCCTGATTGACCGCAGCTTTCGCCTTGTCCCAATCCAAGACCTGTTTTATACAGTTGGTTCCGGGCAGAAATATCACAAACTTGTGCTTGGACTTAGCACTTCTTAGCCTGTATTTGTCCTCAATACCCTGACCCATCTGATCGACTAGCTTTTCTCCATAGCCGGTTGGCTCAAGCTTTACACTTGCGTACATAGCCATTTCAGCAAAATGTACATTGGCGGGTTTTATGTACAGGTAGTCTTCAAGAGCGTCCGTATAAACGTAGCCGTGGATCTCCTTGTCACCGCCTATCGAATACCAAAGATCGTACTCAAGATTGGTGTTATACAGTCCGCGCTCGGGAAGCAAGCTGGCTAGGTTTAACGAATTGCACTTAGGGTTTCTAAGAATGTTCCCGCTTTTGAAGAAATGCGACCCTGTCTTTCCAAGACGATCATCGATGGCTAAATGCTCAATCGCCATCTTCGCTCGCTGCATCAACGCTGCGAATATCAGAGATCATCTTCTCTATCTCATCAAAGCGATCTTCTGCATCGCCAAAATGTTCAAGCACTATTTCTAGCATAGTCTCTATGCGATTGTTAATAGCCTTTAACTCTTTCTCTACGCTTCCGTCCATTGTGATCCATCGTGATATCTAGCGTTGTGTGCGCTACCAGACGTAACCTCAGTTTGGTTTCCAGTAGCAGTCAATCGCTCAAATATAACAGTGTTTGTGTTGAAAGTCGTTGTAGTGTTGAACGTGGTCGTTGTGTTGAACGCTGTGTTGAACGTCGTTGTAGTTGACTTGCTTGTCGCTGTAGCAAACCCTGTCAGCGTGTTAAACGTTGTTGTGGTCGAAGCCGACGTGCCCTGACTAGTCGCAAAGGTTGTAGTCGTACTCCTACTAGTTCCTGTCGCCCGTGAGGTATTGAAAGAAGACAGAGTCGTTCTGGATGTTCCTCTACTCGTAACAGTAGCAAAAGCCGTATTAAAGCTTGTCGTGGTGTTCTTGCTAGTAGCAAATGACGTAGCAAACGATGTGTTAAAAGACGTTAACGTGGTTTTACTCGTTGATTTGCTCGTAGCAAATGTCGTAGCAAATCCAGTGTTAAAAGACGTTAGCGTGCTTTTACTTGTTCCAAACGTTGTAGCAAATGCCGTACCGAACGTTGTATTGAAGGTCGTGGTGGTTGCTGACGGTTTTCCGCCCACAACAGTAAATGTTTGTAGGGAGGTAGATCTACTTGTATTGCGAGACGTGTTTCGGCTGGTGTTGAATGATGTTGTAGTATTTTTACTCGTACCCCTGCTTGTGTTACGAGACGTATTGAACGACGTGTTAAAGGTAGTGGTCGTATTATTGCTAGTGCCCCTAGACGTATTCCTCGACGTGTTAAAGGTAGTGGTCGTAGACTTACTTGTGCCCCTCGAAGTCGTGGTATTAAACGCGGTATTGAAGCTAGTGGTCGTGTTTAAGCTAGTGCCAAAAGTGGTTGTCGTGTTGAAGGCAGTAGTCGTGGACTTGCTAGTGTTAAAGCTAGTATTAAATGATGTAGTGGTAGCCCGAGACGTAGCCGTGGCAGACGTAGTCGTAGTGTTAAACGTCGTTGTCGTTGATTTACTAGTGGACTGGCTCGTCTGGGTCGCACGAGACGTAGCTGTAGCGCGTGTCGTAGCCGTCGATCTAGTCGTGTTGTATATAGCGTTCCAGACAGTGGCTAATGTGCCGCCGTTATTAACGACGATGAAGTTTACCTGATGGAGCGTATTAGCCGTAGCACGAACCGCAATCTGCGAGTCGTTATCTAGCTCCTTCAGCGTTCCATTGTCGTTAATAAATATAGCCACTATTTGTTCCTAGCTAATGACGTAAAACACATGCCCGTCTGGGAACCCAGAGGCAGATGTCGGATTCGAGCTAACAATCGACTGTGTTCCTACCGTTTTGCCGTTAGAAACTATGTCAGTAAACGTACCAGCCGCTGCCGTACTGCCGCCAATAACGACATTATCAGCAGTGCCCCCATTGATGTCTGCACTAGTAGCGGTAAGGCTTGAGATAGTGACAGATCCAATAGTCCCGCCATTAATCTTATTTCCTGAAATTTGATCATTCGCCAGGGTTAGCGTGCCCGCAGAGATATCCAGCGTTTTACCTGATCCAACGGTTATGTCAGAAGTGGCAATAGTTGCCCCATCAATTGTTCCGCCGTTGATGTCCACTGACGCTATCGTAGCACTAGCAACATCTGCTAACTCTAAATCTATGAGGGCATCTGTGACCGCCGCTCCACTGCCAGCACCATCTAGAAAGACAACTTTAACATTACCGTTACCAATCGTTACAGTAGCGCCAGATCCTTGCTTGATGATGATGTTCTGGGACCCGCTTGTTGCATTCTCTATGATGTGAACGCGGGTCATTGTATTCGGCCCAATCGTGATGGTGCAGGCTGAATCTAAGGTGCCCGTGTACTTAATATACATTGCACGAGCAGGATCAGTTGAGCCATCAGCTACCGTAGACGTATGCGTATTCGCATTAGTCGTGATCGCTTCAGTGCCATACCCTAAAGCCTCACCTATCAACTCAAGGTTGGTATTTGTGCTAGTGCCCCATGTTCCGCTTTCATCGCCATTGGCAATTTCTTTTAAGCGAAGGTCATTAACGTAAGTCGCCATCTATGCTACCTCTGTCCAGTTTGGTGTTTGTGCAGACGATACCGCACTCCAAGAAGCCGTCTGACTTGTATCGACAAGCCCCCATATATTTATAGCAGTAACCGCACCAGTTGCGCCAACACCTATCGGAACAACAACCGCCGTGCCTGTCACGGTCACAGCACCAACGGAACCTGTCGCAGAGACGCCTGTAGCAGCCCCTGTAGCCCCTCCGGTAGCTGTGGATGCAAATGTACCACCTGTCGCAGAAACCCCGGTAACGCTTGTTGTGGCGCCTGCTGAGACGGTTGGGACAGAAACTTGGCCTGTGCCCTCGACTCCCGTTAGGTTAGCGTCTGGATCTGCATCAACAGTTCCAACGCCTCCAGTAGCCTCAACACCTGTAGCATCGGCACGGATGCTAAGAAGAATCGCAGGCGCTCCAATCTGGCCTGTGGCCTCAACACCTGTAACCGGCAGTGTATTGTTGCTTATTGTAGATGCTGTGCCTGCTGATCCCGTAGCGTCAACGCCAGTAACAGAGGCTGTTGCACCGCCTGTCGCTGTCGCAGTGTTTGACTGACCAGTGCCAGAGACTCCGCTAACAGAAAAGTTTGCAAGGCCCGAAACCGTAGCTGTTGTAACAGCACCTGTTGCCTCAACACCCGTAGGAACTACTATAGCGCCTGCTGTGACTGTTGGTGCTGAAGTTGAACCAGTGGCTCCAACTCCCGTTACGTTAGCGTCTGGATCAGCGTCAATAGTTCCAACACCACCCGTACCCGCTACACCCGTGACACCTTGAACAATGCTCAGTGAGAACGAAGGCGTTCCAATCTCACCTGTGCCTTCAACCCCAGTCTGGGGTATTACGTTAACGCTTGTGGTTGTAACCGTGCCAATACCGGATGTGGCATTAACCCCTGAGACTGGGACAGTTACGCCCAGCCCGATGGCAACATCTCCTCCTAGCTGGGTCGTACCTTCAACACCTGTAACAGGAAGGGTGTTGTTTGATACGGGTAACGGTACTGTAACTGCGCCAGTACCCGAAACGCCTGTCGGCGTAACATTTGCTTCTGCAACAATCGAAACAGACCCAACAGAACCAGTACTGGATACACCAGTGGCAGTAACGTTGGCCTCGCCTGAGGCAGTAGCCGTAGTAACAGCGCCAGTCGCTTCAACGCCTGTGACGGTGACAGGGACGCTTCCCTCGCCCCACGCAAGGTCACCCCAGCCACCGCGACCCCAGCCGTTAATTAACGCCATGTACTAAGTACTAGGCTATTCGGATAATAGCGTTAGACGCATCCGCAGTAGGGAACTGAATGGTAAAGTCACCCGCTGTTGAAGTCTTGTCACCACCGAAGTCCAATGCACAAACAGAAGGATCACCTGTCGCAGACTCATTAAAAATAAGCGCACCACGAGCCGTCACTGTTGCATTTGAAAACGTAAGATCTGCAAAATCAGTCAGCGCAGTCGTGCCCGAAGTGGACGGATCTACGCGAGTCAGGGCTGCACCTTTTGCGGTGTAGTTTGTACCTGAGACTTCATTAGACGTGGTGTATGCGGTGGTGCCTGCGCCTAAAGAAGCACTGCTTGTATACAGTGCCAAGTTGAACGTGCTTCCGCCAGAGTTCTTAAAGTTGTGTACCGCTTCCAAAAGCTCTTTCTTGAAAGACGTACACATTGCAGTCGTGATAGCCATTATAGACTCCTTATGATGTTCGCCATATCAGCATGGCCTTGGTTTTCAAATTCAGCGGCAAGAGTGACTCTGTCACTACGAATCGCTTCTTTGATATAAAAGAAGACCGTTGCTCTAACAGCCTGCTTAAATTCGTTTGCTTGTTCTGCAATCAAAGGATGACAGTTCCCGCCAACACTAACAATCCTATCTGCTGCGGCATCAGACCAAAACTCAGGGTCATGACCCTTGTTCTCGGTGGTAGAGACTAAAACATTGCCAATATCGGATTGAGGAGCTTCAAAAAATGACAATGTTAACTCCTTGCAATGTCGTATCTAAGTTCTTCTCTCGCGCCATAGCCTTCGCCTAACGCCTTGAGGGCTTCCATGGCCATAGAAAACCTTTGTTCATATTGGCCAACTTCTTCAGGCGTTTTCAAAAATGTCGCCGCTTCAGCTAGTGTTCCATACAACAGGGCGTCTGGCGCATTGTCAGACAACCAGGTTGTATCCGTGCCAGATGTTGTAGTTAACGACGCTGGGCGGTACTTGTAGTGTAACTGGTAAGAATAGTTTGCCGCTGGCGTTGGCCCCAGAAGGAACGTTGTGTCATCAAACAAAGCGTAATATTTAGTCGGGCCTGTTGTTGATGGGTTTGGCGTGTAGTCTCTTATGAAAGAAACATGCTTCAACAACGGGTATGTATATTCATTGCTTATAATCAAAGCAAGGCTATACGAAGCCAAGAAGTCAGATGGAGTCGATAAGTACGGACTGCCGCTTGTTCCTATGCCTTCTACATTTTTACGAAAGACAGGCAAAGAAACATTCTTCAAGATCCGTTCTTCAGCCTCTTTGATGAACGTATCAAGCTCAGCAACAAACGTAGTTTCTGTGGTTTCGCAATAGTCTTGAACTGTGGATTTTAACGTAGCTAATGTAAAACTCATGTAATCACCACCGTTACCGTTCCGACAGACCCAGTCACGCCGTCTATGCTAAAGGCTGAACCAATAGGGTCGCCCGTAATAGACATAACTTTGTTTGCATCAATTGTTCTTACAACGCCTTCCCCAGCAACGCTTGAAGCTGATCTATTAGGCCTTGGAAACCTAAGGCCTTCAGCATCAGGGACATTTCTAGGTGGTTCTAATTGCGGGTGCTTTGGCTCGTAACACTCTGTGCATACCCGAAACCCAGTCCACTCTTTCTTCAAAGAAGTGTACTTGTATTGAAAGCCGCATCTATCACAGATGGCAATCGCATGTTTGCCAGAAGCAAAAGACATTACGCTATCCTAGACCTCATGTTAGGCGCCACCATCAAGGAGGCTCTGCTTTGATCTTGATCAGCGGCTCGAGCAAACTCCTCGTCATACAAGCCTTTCAGCATCTGTACGCGATCAGGCGCTTTCTTCAAAGCGATGTAATAGGCAAGTCCTGCCGCCAAACATGGGTAAAACCTAAATGGCACATCTACCGTATTCACACCAGCATCAGCGTCTTCAATGCGAACCAGGCGATTAATTATCAATTGATCCGTAGAGTTCTCAGAAGCTGGCCAAATATAAAGCCTTGGCGTTATTTGCTTGTCTAGAAAAAACTGAGTTGGTCGCGCTTGGGTTGATTTATCTGGCAGTCCCCAATACTCAGACCGGCCAATCTGCTCCATTGCGATATCAGTAGTGCTTGACCCGTCAGTCCTTCGGATCACAACATCAAGCACATCAATCGTTGTGGCAGACAATTCAAGAAACTCATCTCCCTGGGACAATGTTGTGGTGCTGTTTGTAACAGTCCACTGATTCAAGCCCCTGTTTGCCCAATCAGCAAACAGAAGGTTGAGTGACCGTCTTGCAGTCACCCCATCGTAGCCAGTGCGGTACTCAAGGCCGCATCTTTCAAATGCTTCCTCAACGTATTCCGCGACATCTGGCTCGAAATCAGAGCTTCCAGAAGTAGTCATTAATAACTCTTTAAAACTTCAAGTATTACGGTGTAAGTGTCGCCGCTGCTTGCGCCAATCGTGGTGAACTGAACGTCGCCAGTTTTGCCTGATCCTGCGTTATTAGGTATCCCAGAAAATGGTGTGTAGTCATGCATACCATTTGAATCTGGAGACAAGGCAATAATCAAGGTGTCTGACGTTGCGTCATTCAACAATTGAACGCCCATGCCAACGCACTGCCACCAAATTTTTGCAATTGCCACCTCAGTGCAAGAATCTCCAGCACTGTTAGCCCCAAGCGCGCTTACATCAACCTTAGTTACTGCGCTTTCGCCAGTGCCGTCGCTAATGTTTGTAAACTTGAGTACGGCTTTTCTCTCACCATCCTGAATGGTTTGAGACGTTACTGTATCAGCCATGCTTTTCTCCTAAGCAGAGAGGGCTTATGCCCTCTCATTGAAGTTAATCAATATATTACTGATCAGCAAATGCAGGCGCAGTAGCACTCGTCACATTACCAAAGATTTGGAAGTTGGTGGCGTCTTTGCCGACTATGGTTACTTCAAACCCTGCAGGCACATTCAACTGTATGCTGCTGTTTGAGCTTCCATTGGAAAATACTGAACTAATTTCGTTGTCGGTATCAAGGAATGTGACACCGCCTATGAAGAAGTTGGTATTACCAGGAGTAACGATAATCGCATCCGTAGCGTCAGCAGCGCCACCAGCGTAAACAAACTTAAACACAGATCCAGCAACAGGTGCTGGCAGGGTGTAAGTGTTGTCTTGACCGCCGTCTGGGACAAGAAGAACTCTTCCACTATGTTCCGCATTGTTAAGGGTTTGATCGCCGTCAGATAAACTTACTGGAGCACCGCCGTAGGTGGTGACTTCAGTGATTGTGCCAGTGGTGGCATTTTTGCTAATAGCTTTGAAGGTGCTTTCAGATCGCACCGCACCTGAGAAAGTAGTAGTACCCATGTTCATCTCCTGTCGTGGGTTATGTCAGCCACACCATGCGACTGTCAGGGATAGTTGATTTATACAGCACAAAAAGAAAAGGGGCAACAATGTGCCCCTTCTCCAATTGTTCCATGTGGAACAATTATGCGCCTTGCGATGCAAACACAGCGCGTGGGTTACTGAAGCCGAAGCTATAACGCTCACGGGCCTTGTAACGCACGTTACCAGTGTTGAAGTCGCCTTCCATAGAAGTTGAGACGGGGCTTCGCTCGAAGTGCTTGAAGCCGTCTGGCACGTCAGTCTTAACAAACCAAGCATCAGTGTCCGTCAAGAAGTGGTTCACTGCATAACCTTGCGGCAGCATGCCCATATTCTTGATTGCATTGATGTCGTTGTCAGCAGTACTTACTCGTCCGGGAGTATCCAGAAGACGATCCGCCACAAACTGAAGCTGTGGAGGAACGACGAGCTTGACGCCTTGCAGAGCCAAGATCATGTTTCGATCATCTACAAAAGTAGAAATGCTGATCAAAGCATCTTCCAAAGAAGTCTCGTTCAGATCTGAATAAGCACTTGGTCGGTTTGAGAACGTACCACCACCAGCGAGGGGGTGTGCGTTTGAAACCAACTCAACACCGTCGCCGCCAGCGAAGCTAGAGTTGAACGCATTGTTCAACACGTTAGCAGCCTTGACTTGCTTGGTGTGTGCCATGCTGCGCGCAAGAGCCTTCGTATAACGAGCGCCTAAGCGGTCATACAAGTTGTCTTCAACAGCTTCCTCGGTCAACGCGAAAGCAAGCGCAACAGTTTCGTGGGTGTAACGAGCCGTGAATCCTTCGGATGCAGAGTCGTAACCGACACTTTGTCCTTCAGATTTATCACGAGCGTTACCAAAGCCGACGATCAGCACTTCTTCTTCAAACGCTCGGTCTGAAGATTCGGTGTCAAAGATCTCAGCGTGTTCATTCTCATAACGAGAATATTCCATGCCAAATAAAGCGTTGAGACCAGGCTCTAGCTCTTTGGCTAATTGTGCTCTTGAAATAGCCATTAGTTAGCCTCCTATGCTAAACCGGCGCCTTTTTGGCCGTAGATTGAGTTCTGAATAACAACAAGAACGTTGGTATTCGCCGTTGCGGTATCTGAGTTTTCTGGGTCGCCAGAAATATCGATAGCCTTGATTGGCAAGCCTGCTGTGGTTGCACCCGTGGTTACGTCTAGCTCAGCGCCAGATTTACCAGTTACAGTGCTTCCAGCACTGGTGTACACGATATCGAAGTTACCGAACAAGTCAGTAAGAGGAAACGTATCATCAGCTTGGATTTCATACACAACATTCGGATCATCGATAATGAAAGCGATAATGTCCGAAGCATTAGTGCTTGCGGGATAGAAGTTGCTGAACACTTGTTCCTTGGTTGTAGGATCAGTGTATGAACAACCGTTGAACACACCAACGATAGGCACAGTGCCTCCGTCAGCATGAACCTCTACCGTACCACCAGTAACCTGGGCAACCATATCTCCTTGGAAGATAGCGGTTCCATAGTTAGCAGCGATGCGATATCGGCTTTGTCCACCAGTATAGGGGGCACCGCCCACCATACGCACTGGACGCATTCCAAAAGCGGCATCTTGGTTCGCCATTTGGGATCTCCGTTAGTTAAACACAATCAAAAATGAGGTCATTTCTTCCCTCGGCCAAAAGATACCTGCGTCTTTCTCTCGTTAGAGATTGGCATAGCAGGATGCTCATCCTTCATCAGATCGTTATCAACAGCATGCATCTGTTGATCGGTCTGCCGAGCGAAATAAGCATTTCTTTCTTTGACGGTTTCCTCAGGAATTTTAGCAAGCATCAGCCCGCCAACACCCACAGTGCCGGTATGGTTGCCTTCGTCAATGACGGGCAAGTCATAACCTTCAATTTCGCTAGGGCGTACAGGTTCGTACCCCTCACGGAATCTCATGTGAACATTGGTTTTGTCTGCTTCTCCACGGATGTGGGTCCGCAGCCACCGATACTGCATCCCAGGGGGCGCGTCAGGAGTTTCCAATGCTTGAGGCGGCTTCCATGGTTTACGGGCAGCTTTAGCCTCGCGGCTTCCGCTACTTCTTGGCGTTCTATTAGAACCCTTTATTTCGTCACTCATGATCTTTGCAGCCTCATTTTCTGTTTTGCGTATTCTTTGAACGGTACACCGAGTTTCCTAGCTAGTTCCTGTTCGCTCGGCAACAGTTCAACTCTACGAGAGTTTTGATTGCGTCCAGTTCCGGTCGTGCGCGATCCAGAGACAACAGTTTGGACGGGTTTTTGGTTGTCTCCCGCGAAATTTTGCTCGTTAAACTTATGCGGCAATTCCTGCCTCATACGAGAATCAATTTGAGCGTAGTATTCCTCAGATTCTAAGTCAATACCGCTACCTACAAGATCTTCATGTATAGCAAAAGCTACATTTGTCATAACCTTGTCTCTGCCGAACCATTCGTTTTGGTTCGTCCACTCAACGGCTCTATCTGAAGGCTCTTGATATGCAGGTTCCTGTTGGTAAGCAGTATTACTTGCTTGTTGTTGAGCAAGATTTTGTTGCTGAACCTCTGCGGCAGCTTGCTGCTCAGCCCACTTTGCATAATCCACCTTGTATTGTTCAAGATCACGTTGATATTGAACAAGTGCGTTTCGATCCGCTTCAGCCTTTGCAAGCAACTGTTGGGCGTCAGCCATAGCGTCTGGGTCGCCAGATTCATAAGCTGACTTCAAGTGGCGCTTGGCCGCTTCAGCCTGAGTCTCAACGCGAGTAGCGAACTCATCACTGTAAGTTTCTTGAATCTTTAGATTCTGTTCAGCGCCAGCAGTTTGAGCCTGCTTCATTTGAGACATGAGGGCTTCGTTCTGCTCTTGCAATTGCTTAGCGTACTGAAGCGCCTGCAACTCTCTGCGCTGATAGTCTTTGGCTTGGCCTACAGCCTTATTGATGCGCTCCTGTGCAGAACGTGCTCGACGCTCTGCCTCCGTAAGCTCTGGCTCTGCATCAGTATCTGGTGAATCAAACTCTTCTCGAACAGAGTCTTCAGTCACAGGGTCGATGGATTCGGCCTCTTCTTCAGAAAATTCAATGAAAGTAGATTCTTCTTGAACCTCTTCCTCAACACGCTTGTGTTCAGGCAGAGCAGCCTTGTTTATGTTTTCGTCATCAAGCTTTGATAACGCTTCACTTAAAGTTTCGTCGGACATGTTGTTTCACCTATGCAGACTTAATATCGTCTGGATTAAGAATGGTTCCAATCACTTCATCGTCGTTGATGATTCGCACTTCATGGTCATCCTCAAGGGAAAACCTAGCGCCTGCATAACGACCAATAAGCACCCAATCACCCACCTCGCACCATGGATCGTCACCAAACTTCTCATAGTCTTGATAGGCTAATGGGCCCATCTTCATGACATAACAAACAGAAGTGGCAAGGTTTTCCTTGTCTAGTGTGGATTGAATTAACTGTATACCGCCATCTGTCATGCCCTTTCCCTTGTAAGGAAGTACTAACAAACGGTAGCCAGTTGGGTTTGGCATTCTTTCAACCAAAGACTTGTCTAGCACAGACGGGTCTAAAACCCGTTCATCTTCATTCACATATGCATCCGTAACGGACGGTTTTGATGCGATGGAATCTAATAATAGATCACTCATCGAGGGGATCTCCTTCA
>WLWF01000229.1_pt1 | contig 56025 bp, 20 predicted proteins | sample 6718331 | NCBI WGS metagenome assembly WLWF01 (sample SAMN12718692, study PRJNA515312) | sponge metagenome | isolation source: marine sponge | host: Mycale hentscheli | place: New Zealand: South Island, Marlborough, Capsize Point | collected 2003-05-01 | reverse complement strand
TAGGAATTGGTGCAAGTGGTCAAAGACTTGCTGTTTCTTCAACAGGTATAGTAGAATGGGTTAATGATTCTGGATCAGGTGTAACAAGTATAGAAATTACTGAAACAGGTAATGCATTAACAATTACTGGAGGTCCTATTACTAGTTCAGGTACAATTAACATTGCTGGAGCAGGTACTTCTTCTCAAGTAATACTTGGTGATTTAACTTTAGGAACTTACACAATCGGTACAGTTACTAGCGTTACTGCATCAAATGGAGCCAAGGTAACAGGAACAGCAACAACAGTACCTAATGTAGAAGTTGATTACTCTGCAACTGGTATAATTGCTTCTGCAGGTGGACATGGTGGTTTTGCAGAATCAGATGATAAAATCTTATTAGCTGATGATAGTGCATCAGGAGTAGTTGTAGAGGCACCCTTAGTAGACATACCACTTAATGTACTTGGAACTCCAACTGCTTCTTTAAGTATAGGTGGAGAAAAATTAACTAGTGTAGCATCAGGTACTGCAGGCACAGATGGTGTTAACTTAGGTCAAGTTCAATCACTTGTAGCTGGAGTTGGTGTATTCCAAGGTGGATATAATGCTGCAACAAATGTACCTGCAGTAGCGGGAGCAAGTAACATTGCCCTAACAACAGGTGATTTCTTTGTTGTTACAACAGATGGTACTATAGCATTCAACGGTAGTAATGTAAGAGTTGAGGTTGGTGATATGATTTATGCTAACACTTCAATTGGTGCTAGTTCTAATCCAGCTGCTTCAAATTTTGCTATTGTTATTCAAGATCAAAACATTGCAGGAGTAGGTGCATCAGATGGAGTAACTGAAAAGGGTGTTGCTGGATTTAGTAGTGCTTCTTTTGCAGGAACAGCAAGTGGATTTATTACCATCAAAGCAGGTGGAATTAGTGATGCACAATTAGCAGAAACATATAACCAAATAATTGGTACGGATGTAGATCTGGACACAAGTGATGTAGACGTAGTTGATCAGATTAATGTTACTGATGGTGTTATTACATCAATGAGTAAAAGAACATTACCTGATTCTACAACAGGAGCAGTTGGTGTTACAGAGATTGCAACACAAGCTGAAGTTCTTGCGGGAACAGATACATTTAGATATGTAACTCCAGCAACATTAGCAACTGCTCAATCTAAAAGATCATACACAGATACTTATCCAGCAACTAATACAAACACCTTTTCAATTGCAACAGGTACTCACGGATTAGCTAACGGACCTTGGATTATACAAACTTATGATAGTAAAGGAGCTCAAGTATTTATGGATGTTCTTGCTGATACAACAACGGGAACTGTAACATTTACTGCTTCTAATAACTTAGGTGCAAATGGTATTACAGTTGTAATGCAACTTGTAGGATAATAAAGAGTAAGATTTAAAGGGGGAGCATTTAAATTAAGAATTTAATGTTTCCCCTTTTTTTAAAATATGTATATTGCAAAAAAAGAATAAAATGTCATGGCTATAAGTTTATTATCTTCAGTAGAAATAACCGGAACATGTACTGTCACTAGTATAAGTAATGATAACAGTACATATACTGGTATATTAGTTTGGGATGGTGCTTCAATGAAGTATAGAACTAAAGCACAACTTTTATCTGATATTGGTGCAGGAAGCGGAACAGGTACTGTAACCTCAGTTACTGTTACAGGTTCTAATGGTTTATCTGGTACAGGAACAATAACAACAAGTGGTACAATAACTTTATCAAATAGTGATAGAGGATCAGCTCAAAACATATTTAAAAATATTGCAGCAGCTGGCCAATCTAATATTGTTGCAGACAATAATAATGATACACTTACATTTAAGGCAGGTGCTAATATTACAATAAAAACAGATGCTTCTACAGATACTATTGAGATTACTTCTAAAGATACAACAACAAATTATTATTTAAGCTCTGCATCTTTTAATACAGGTAATGGTGTACTAACACTTAATAGATCTGGTCTTAGTGCAGTAACAGTTGATCTTGACGGAAGATATGTTACAAGCTCAGGTATTACTTCTATAGCTACTACAAATGGTATTACAGGTGGTACAATAACCTCAACAGGTACAATTGAAGTAGATAGCACAGTAGTAAGAACATCAGGTGCGCAAAGTATTGGAGATGTAAAAACATTTACAAGTAGATCTGATTTTTCTAATGGAGATGGATTAAGAACTAATCAAGTAAGAACATATGGTGGACAACAACTTGTACTTAATGCAGGTGAGTCATCATCATATTTTACAGGACAAACAAATGAGTTAGTTTATTTAAATGCTGAAGGGGGAATACAGATTAACTCTTCTCCTGATAACTGGAATAGTGGATGGGCAAGCAGAAAAACAACAACAATAAATGACTCAAGTGGTAATTCTACTTTTGCTAATGATATAACAGTATCAGGTGGTGATATTACTCTTGGAGGAACTGGTAGAATACAAGGTGTAGATACAGTTTCATCTGGCACAGATGCAACAAGTAAAACATATGTAGATAATGCTATAAGCAATCATAGACCTGCAACACCAGGAGCTCCTGGTAATGTATCAGCTTCAGTAGTTGGTCAAACAATAGAAGTTGTATTTGGTAAATCAACAACAAATAATATAGATTACTATCAAGTTTGGTCATCAGATGATGGTGCAGACTTTGGTATTATAGGTCAAATACCACAAGATGATTTTGCTAGTACAATGACTATTGTAGACACTACATTTAATACTAGTGGTACAATGTCATACAGAGTATATGCTGTCAAAGAAGGTATATATTCAAGTCCTACGGTAGTAAGTCAAGCTTATACATCTGGTGCATTGTCTGTTATTAATATGTCAGTAGTACAGTTACCATCTGCATATTATGTTCAGTATGATTTACCTTTATCAAGATTTATAGATCATATAGAAATATATATGGATTCACAACCAACTCAAGCTGCATTGTCAAGATCTAATGCAGTATTAGTTTATAGTGGAATGAATTCATCTTACATGGAGAATGTAGGTGCAAGTAGAAATTTTCACCAGTTTTGGGTAGAAGTAATAACAACATAAGATGTCAGAAAGAGGAACTGAAACAACAGATGATAGACAATATTGGTTAGATTGTCTAGCTGAATTTGAAGAAGCATTAGCTGAAGAGTTAAATATGGTAAACATAGCTCCTGCAGGTTCTAATGATAGTATGATTAAAATGTTACAATTTGAAATACAAGAATGTTTAAAGCAGTTAACGTAAGTAAAAGTAATATAAAGTCCATTATAGGATGTGCCTCTAATAATTATAGTGGGCAAGTTGCTATTGTACCTGTAACTAAAAGAGGTATGAGTAATGTTACTGTGTCTTCAGGTAGTGGTGAATATGATGGTGGTGATAGATGTATTGGTTATACAACCTGTTATGAAATAGATGGTGATTTACTTTTTACAGTTGGTTGGGGAGATGGATTTGCTGTACGCAGACTTAATGATGATGGCTCAATGACTAGGTTGTTTTTTGATTCTAATTTTCTATGGAGAGATTCAACTAGCACATATAATCATATACAATCTATTTGTATTGATAAAGAAAATAAGAAAGGTGTAGTTATGACTTATAATGTTAATGGCTATACTACATTTGACTACAGCGGTCTTATGAATGGAGGAACAACCTTTGTTAAAGATCCAAGACCAACACACAGTAACCCTCAAATATATATTGGGTCTCAAGATACTGGTGGTGGTTATGTAGAAAGCACAGGTCTATATTATGTAGGGGGTCTGTGTGCAGCAGGAGAATGGGCTTATGCATCTGATTATGATGCAAGACATTATAAAAGATGCATGCGTAGAAATATGAAAACCGGTGTTGAAGAAAGGTTATATATGGATGCAACTGCAGGAAATATAATGCTTGATGGTTCTGCACCTGTGGATAGAAATGGATACAGAGGTTGGATTATGTATGATTCAATTAATGATAGAATATTATATGCTTATTATCATAATGCAAATTTTTCTTTGATATTAGATGCATCAACAGCTAATCCTAAATCAGTTTGGGTAGATATGGCAGATGCAAGTCAAGGAGATGATGGTTATGAACAAGGATGGTTTATACCTGATCCAATAAATAAACCCAATGTATTTTGGGTTGGAGCATCTGGTAGACATAGTCTAGTTGATGTAACACCTTGTTTTACTGGAGCAAAACCAAATGTATTACAAGTAACATATGAAGGCGGTACAAATCCAGGTAATAATTATGGTATTTTAATGAGGGCAGGCACAAAGTATCAAGATGTTCAGGGTGGTCAACCAACTGATAAAATGCCGGGTTACCCTAATTTTATACCTACTGCAGGAGATAGAGGTGGAGCTATGATACCAGGGTTCTTAGATCCAGATAATGACAGATATGTTGCTTTACGTAGACATGATACAGTTGTTGAAGACACTACATCAGAAGGAAGGGGTAGATCTTACAGAGCTGATTATGGATGTAACATTACTAGAATGTATTCTGCAAATGGTGCAGAATGGTGGATTCAGATGGGTTATGGATATGATGGGCATGGCTTTAGAATTTGGGATGCAAAGTATGCTAATCAATTTATACCTGATTGGGAAATAGTATATGGTCCTTATACATTAGATAATTCTGCGTCTATTGATTTTGTTTTTTGGAATAGAGTAGATTATTTTATTCCTAATGGATGTACACTTAGTTATTATGTATCTAATGATGATGGAGCTACATGGGAAATATACTCAGGAACAGAAACGGGAGAACATACTTTTGCAAAAGCAGGTAATAAACTTTTATTAAAACTATCTGCATCAGGTGATGTATCAAAGAATGCATATAAAATGAGTGATACAGAAGATTTTATGATGTGTGGAACTAAGTATGCAGCAGAAATGGATCCTGGTATTAAACAAAAAATGACTAAGTTTAAATTAAGAGGAAAAAAGAAATAATATGGCAACAATAACTGGCTCACAAAGATTATTATCTTTAGAAGGTAACACTGTAGATACTACTGTTTCTTTAGGGACAGGTGGTAGGTTGTTTGATCATTCAGGGTCTGCTGGTATTAAAGGTCAGATTCTTAGTACAACAGGTACAACTGTAGAATGGGTTGATGATAAAACAGGTACAAATAATTATGTATCAGGTATTAGCTTTAATACAACAAGTGGAGTTTTAACATTGACACGTTCAGGTTTAGCAAACCTTACAGTAGATTTAGATGGTAGATATTTAACATCTGCATCAAACTTTTATCTTAATGGCATAACTAAATCAGGTAATACACTTACGTTTAGTGTAAGTGGTGCTACAAATCAAACATATACATATGGATCTAATGCATTTAATAGTTCAACTATTTATGCTGAGCCAGGTATATTTAGTGGTGGTGGTACACCAACTTTAGCTTCCGGAGTAACTGGAGCAGAGGTTAGATCTCTTATAGGAGCAGGAACTGGAAGTGGTACTTCTAACTTGGTTATTGGTACTACATCAACAACTGCAATGGCAGGTAATACAACAACCATTACTTCTGCACAAGCAACTGCTATTGTAAATAACACTAAGAAAGTAACAGATAGTGGAATACCAGCAGTTTTATCTAATGGAACAACTCCTTCACTAAACACCGGAATATCAGCTGCAGAAATGAGAAGTCTTATTGGAGCAGGTACAGGTAATGGATCATCTAATTTAGTAATTGGAACTACTTCTACTACAGCTATGGCTGGTAATACAACAACTATTACAAGTGGTCAAGCATCAGATATTAGTAAAAATAGTCTTAAGGTTAGTGATACTGGTGTACCAGCAATACTTTCAAATGGAACTACTCCATCTCTTAATTCAGGAATTAGTGCTGCAGAAGTTAGAACATTAATTGGTGCAGGTACTAGCTCAAGTTCAGGTGTAACAAGTGTTGCAACTGGTAATACTAATACCTTAACTAAGAGTGGTACAACATCAGTTACATTAACACCTAAAACAGCAACGGTATCTTCTAGCTCATCAAGTTTAGCAACAGGAGCACAAATACAAACAGCTATTAATACAGCTGTAACAGGAGTATTAAAATATAAAGGAACATGGAATGCAGCTACTAACTCCCCATTACTACAGACTGCAAAAGGAACTGTAGGTGAATATTATATTGTATCTACAGCAGGTAATACAAATTTAGATGGTATTACTGACTGGGCAGTAGGTGACTGGGCAGTATTTTCTGATCAAGCTACAGATGCTTGGCAAAAAATAGATAATACACAAGTTGGTAATGTGACAGGTAGCGGTCAATCTGGAAGAGTTGCTTATTGGAATGGAAACACTAATATAACAAGTGATGCAGGATTAACTTTTAATGGTGGTACAAATCTTTTAGCAGTTGGTGGTGCAGTAACTTGGAGTGGTGGTGGATCAACAGAATCTAATTCTGCATATGATAATACTATAACTGGTTTTACGGATAGCGGATCTTCTACTAAAACATTAACTCTTACACAAAGAGATGGTGGAACACTAACTACATCATTTAGTATTCCACAAGGTACTATGTCTTCTTGGACTATTAAAGAAGGAAATGGGACAGAAAGTACAGCTGTTACAAATGGTGAAACATTAACAATAGCACAAGGTAGTGGTATACAATCAGAAATGACTTCTACATCTAGTGGAGGTACTATTACTATCACCAATACAGATAGAGGTTCTTCTCAGGATATATTTAAAAACGTAACCAATGGTGCAAGAACTATTGTAGCTAAAGGCAACAACGATACCTTAACTATTTTAGGTTGTAAAGGAACAAATGTAGATATTGATGAAGAAGCACAGACAATTAGTATTTGTGCAGATCAACAAACATTATCTGTAGTAGGACAAACACTTACTATTAGTGATGGTAATTCTGTAACAATGCCAACCAATACCGGACCTCAAGGTCCCAAGGGTGATCAGGGTATACAGGGTATACAAGGAACTACAGGTTCCGCTGGAGCAAAGGGAGATCAAGGAATTCAAGGTCTTACCGGGGCTGCTGGAGCTGCAGGTGCCAAAGGTGATACAGGAGCACAGGGTATTCAAGGTAATCCTGGATCAGCCGGAGCAACTGGGGCTAAGGGTGATAAAGGAGACACAGGTGCAGCTGGTGCAGCCGGAGCACAAGGTATTCAAGGTATTCAGGGTGTAAAGGGTGATACCGGTTCACAAGGTCCAGCAGGACCTAATGGTGGAACATACCATTACACTAATTCAGGTGATAATGCAAGTAAATATAGATTCTGGGGTACTTCATCTACTTATGGTATAGGAATGCAATCCGGTCAATCTTATGGTTATTTAAATGACTATGCTACAGTATTCCAAATGAATAATGATGCAGACCGTGGATGGGTTTGGAAATATGAAGGTCAGGCAAATACTGATGGTGCAATGTCACTAACAACTTCTGGTAAATTAAAAGTTAAAGGAGTTGTTGATGCTGGTTCTGTGGCTATAGATGGTAATGAAGTAATTAATATTAAAGGTGATTGGGTAGGTAATCCTACAGGTTTAACTGGACCAAAAGGTGATACAGGAGCAACAGGCTCACAAGGTATACAGGGTGCTACTGGTTCTCAAGGACCTGCTGGGGCAAAAGGAAATACAGGACCACAGGGACCTGCTGGAAGCAATGGATCTGATGGATCTGATGGAGCACCGGGTGCAACAGGTTCCACTGGACCACAAGGTGCAACTGGATTAACTGGAGCTACAGGAAGCCAAGGACCACAGGGACCACAAGGTGATAAAGGACCTACAGGTAGTCAAGGACCAACTGGATCAAGAGGACCTCAAGGTTTAACTGGTCCAACAGGGAGTCAAGGCCCGCAGGGAATACAAGGACCTGCAGGTGCTAAAGGTAGTACGGGTAGTACAGGACCAACAGGACCACAAGGTCCTCAAGGACCTGCAGGAAGTGATGGTGGTGGTGAGATTTTCCTTAACGGTAAAGAAACAACTATTAAAAGCCAAAATTTTATTACCGAAGGAAAAACACAATACTTACGGATTACTTTTGCAGATGGAACTACAACTTGTATCCTATTACAAAATTGTGAATTTTAATACTTAAACTAACTATTATGGCAAAAAAGAAAAAAACATCAACTAAAAAAGCAATTAAAAAACCTACTAAGAAAAGTGTAGTGAAAAAAAAGGTTGTAAAAAAAGTAGAGGTGCCTGTAGTAAAAGAGTACTTATCTCAAAGATTTTATTTTGATATTGAGTCTTTAGTTACAGATGGTAATTCTTTAATAAAGGAAATAGTATTTACTTATACAGGTACATTAGTTATACCAAAGTCATTAAAATCAATATATGAAAAGAATAGTATTACTGTACATGGATCATATATTGTAAAAGATACTGATGAAGGTATTGTTACTACAACTGACTATAAACAACTATCAAAATCAGATGTTAAATCATTTTTACAAAAGCATTTACGTGATGACTATATTAATGGAATGCAGGATATAATTAAGAAAGATCTATTACCTGAAACAAATTTAGTTGTTGATCTTCCTTGGTAGTTTGTAAAATATTATTATCTTTGAAGGGTATACAAATTTAAAAACCAATTATAATGGCAAAATCAAAAAAGATTTCTAAAAAGGAATTGTCTGAAGTTAAAGAACTTCAAAACCAAATTAATACATTACTTATGAATATTGGTAATGCAGAACTAGTTAAGAATCAATTAGTATCTAGACATGCTGAATTACAAGTTGAATGGAAAACTGTAAGTGAAGCTTTAGAGAAAAAATATGGTTCTGTAAATATTAGTCTTGAAGATGGAACTATATCTGATATTGAAAAAGAAGAAGCTACTTTAGAGAAAGCATAAATTTCCTTTTCATAACTGTTTGCAAAATTTTTTAAAACTGGCATTAACTTGTTTGGTTTTAAAAAATTTTGTATATTATAAATGTATAGTTTACAAGACGGCAGTACATTATAGTAAAATAAAACATTTATGATCCCAACAAATTCAAGCGGCACCACAAATGGATGTGATAGCATATCTTCTAATTGTGTAGTATGGCAAGGACCAGATATATCTTGCATAGATTTATGTAATGGAGATACTATTTCAGAAGTAGTATTTAAATTAGCTACTAAATTATGTGACCTTATTGAAAGTGGTGTTCAAGCAAATCCTGATTTAACAGGTTTAGATTTATCATGTTTAGATTTACCGGGTACTGATCCAACAGAAATAGTTCCTGTTTTGCAAGCAATGGTGGTACAGATATGTCTTAATGCAAATCCAGCTACTAGAAGATTGGCACAAGTTGATTTACCAATAATGACATTGCAGCAATGTTTAGTATATAATGATGCAAATGGTAACCCAGTAACTCAACTTCCTTTAGATGAGTACGCTACTTTGATAGCTCAAAAAGTTTGTGAAAATGTTCAAGACATAATTGATATTAATGCACAGATAGGCAACATAAATACAAGACTTACTAATATAGAAAATTGTGTATTTGTTGGTGGTGTATGCCAAATTGGTTCATCAACTGAAGAACAAATTATTCCAACGTGTGTAAGTACAGTTGGTCAATTAACTGATGTATCAGTTGTAGTTTTAGCACTTGAAAGTGCTTTTTGTTCTTTAAGAGATGCTGTAGGTACTCCTGCATTGATTAGTAATGCTGTGGCACAAACAGTAATTATTGGTTCAACACCAATGCTAGGAACAGAAGATGCTACATATAATTCAATAGCAGGATATAATACTACACCATCCACATTAGCTCAATCAGTACAAAATGCTTGGATAGTTATAGATGACATGTACAATGCTATACAAAGTATACAAACTAATTGTTGTCCTGGTGGATGTGATTCAGTCATATTTGATTATTCAACTTCAAGACAAACTAATACAGTAGGTGTAATAGATTCACTTAATTTTGATTTTACTGGATCAACAATACCAGCTGGATTTAATGATACGTCTGGGCATTCAATTATAACTTTAACTGATGCAAATGGAAGTTCTCTTAGTTCAGTAGTAAACGTATCATCTTTACAAAATAATGCATCTGGAGTAAATATTTCTACCGGTTCTTTAAATGTATTTCAAGATATAAGTATAACAGTTGATTTTGCAGTATCAGATGGTAGTGATACATGTGAGACAAGAATAACAAGCGTATCCGATGGAATTGTACCATGCCCTGCTGTTTTGATAGATAATATAGGATCAACAGAAGTAACTTTATCTTTTGCAAATAATTTAGGAATAACAGCACAATATACACTAGACTTATTACAATCAGGAGTTGTAGTAGATACAGAAGTATTTAATAATCCTGGTGGTTCAATAGCTCATACATTTACAGGTTTAACACCTAATACAGCATATGAAGCTAAATTAAAAATAGTTATTGATGGTGCTACAAAAGAATGCCCAATTGTTACAAGTTTTACAACTGTAGCCGGAGCTGCTCCTTGTAGCGAAGGAATGGATGTAGCATTTGTTTTAGACTATACATCAAGTATGAGTCCAATTATTGATAATGTAAAAGCGGGTGTAGCTTCTCTTGTTAACACAATAGATACAGCATCGGGTTCTAATGACTATAGATTAGCATTAATTACTGCAGATGAAAGCAACAGTGCAGCAACACCATATAGTTCATGTGTTGATTACACAAATTTACCAAATAATCAAAGAATAGCAAATTTAGGAACAGGAGGTAAATATCAGTTTATAACATCTTGGGAACAATTCTCTATTAATAATGGAACAACATTTACATCACAACTAAATAAACTAAATGGAGGTGTTGATGGAACATGTGTTAATATAGGATCTGGTGTTAATGGTCCTGAACCATGTGATTATGCTTCACAACTAGTTGTTGGGGCTTCTGCAATAAGTGGAACCCTTAGAAGTAATGTAGCTAAGTATGTTATTATTGTAACAGATAATTTACCAGGAGGAACAGCAGATGCGTTTAATACACAAACATGGGCTGGTATTCTGTCAATGATAGCTTTTGCAAATGATAACGGAATTAAATATAATGTTTGTGGACCAGGTGTAGATTTAACTGGACAGGTACCTCCTATGACATCCCCTGTATATCCATGGCGTGAATTGGCAACACAAACGGGTGGAGTATATAATTCATCAGCAGATGCTTCACAAATTAGTGCGGACATAATAGCAGGTTGCTCATAAAATAAAAAATAAAAAATGGCTTGTAATTGTACAAAATGTAATAAAAATTGTAGTTGCGCTGATACAGCAATAACTAATGCATGTACTTATACTGATTGCAGTGTAGGTAGTGAAAGATGTGATGACATTCAATGTGCATCATGTGTAAGCTACTGTGGTACATCATTTCAAATTGGTGAATCTGGTAGCAAAATAGTTATAACTTCTGGTGAAAGACTAGATTCTATTATACAAAAGTTTTCCATGATCTTAGCAAACGGCTTGGGTACATGTACATCAGATGATGTTCAACATGATCCATACAATGTTTATGCAGGTGTGGTAACTAAGAATTCAGTTGAAGTACTCTGGAATGGAGTATGGAGTAATAGCACTGGCTTAAATGTTTATTATCAAACTCAAATAGGAGCGGGTAGTTGGACATTAGCAAATGCAACACCAATACAGCCAAGTATAAATAATTTTAAAATAACAAATCTAGTACCTAGTACACAATATAAAATTAAAGTTGTGGATGAGGGAATAGGGGCTTCATGTAAACCAATTGAAATTTTAATTTCTACAGGAGCACAATAAAAAACAACAAGTGGTGGTTTGTTGGTTTTCTACTACAAACGTTGGAAGAGGCTGGATATATTCCAGTCTCTTTTTTTTTTATATCTTTACAATAATCAAAAAAATTTTTATGGACAATTTAAAACAGAGAGTATTAGAATCATTAAAGTGGAAAAAACATCCTTCAATTAGTAGTGAAAGACTTGGTATAAGCGAGAAGCAATACAAAAAAATTAAAAAAGAATTATTAGCTGAAAGGAAGAATAAGAAAAAGAAATCAATATTTTTTAGCAAAGCAGCAGAAAATGCTCAGGTTGTAGAAGCAATTGATTTAGAAAAAGGAGAAGGTAAGATATCAGGAACTTTTGATCATGAACCTAAAAGTGCAGAAGAAATAATTGAGTTACTAAAAATAGATACTGATAGATGGAAGTTATCTCAGTATTGGAACAAACAAATGGGAGATCATTGGAGAGTGTCAGCATTAGTATCTCAGATTAAAAATCCAGAAGAAAAACTTTTTAAGGAGTTATTAGAAAACTGGAAACCTAAGACTTATAAATTACCCAAAGTAAATTTAAAGAATATTGTTTCAAATGATCCTGTGTGTGGTGTAATATCATTACAAGATATTCATTTTGGAAAAGAAGGTAATGATACTATAGATAAAGATTTTGAAGATACAGTTACTTACTTAATAGAAAAGGCAGCTCCAGTTAATTATATAGAAAGAATGTACTTTGTTGTAGGAGGTGATTTAATCAACATGGATACATTTTCTGGCACTACTACTAGTGGTACACCATTAGACAACTGTATGAGCGCTACAGAGGCTTATATGCAAGCCTTTGATGCAATGCATTGGGCTATTAATTATATTAAAGGTTATTGCAAAGAATTAGTTGTTGTATATGTTCCAGGTAATCATGATAGACTATCATCTTATCATTTAGTACATGCACTATCTAAATCTATTGTTAGTGATGAAATAGTTTGGGATACTAAATATGAAGAAAGAAAGGTTCATGTTTGGCATAACAACTTTAATGCTTTTGAGCATGGTGATAAACGTAGTAAAAATAATCCTTTAATCTATGCATCAGAGTATCCTAAACAATGGGGTGCTACAACAAATAGAACATTATTTAAAGGTCACATACATACAGATAGAAAGGTGGAGTACATGACTTCTAATGAGACGGCAGGTTTTATTGAAAAGACGTTACCAAGTTTAGGAAAGACAGATTACTATCATTATAGTAATAAATATGTTGGTAATAGAAGATCTGGTAAACTTGAATTACAACACCCTACAATGGGTAATATATGTGAATTAACTTATCAAGCATTGTAAAGACCTTACTTTTAATTTCATAAAGTGGGGTTTTTTTTGTAAATTATAAATATAACTGTATGATCAACAATTTTAAAAAACCCAATTTAAATGCTCCTAGATATAGAGAGAAAAGACTTGGGTTATTAAATGAAGAAACATTTAAAGAGTTTAAAGATAAAAAACCTTTATACTCTGACATAGATAACGTTAAATTAAAAAAGATAATTAAATTATATAATGTTAAACTTTGGAATACTGTAGTAGATAATAGAGATGGAGTAGAGTTACCTGATTCATTAGGTTATTTGTTTATTGGAACATGTCCTTCATCTAAATCAATTAATACAAATTATGCATTATCAAAACAATATGGTAAAGTTTTACAAAATAAAAACTGGGAAACAGATGGCAATTTAGGAAAAATATTTTATACAAATTACTCAACTAAGTATAGATTTAAAAACAGAGAGTTGTGGAGGTTTGTAGCATGCAGAGAATTTAAGAGAAGCGTGGCAAAAAATTATCCTGTCAACTGGACCAAGTATTTAGTTATGAAGAACAAATATAAGGTGGCTCATCTTTATGATGAAAACCCTGAAGAAACCAGCAAAGCATTAAAGTATTATAATGAATTTGAAAAATAAAAAACATGGCAACAATAGCAGAAACAATATCTAGAATTAGAGGCCAAGTAAAAGCAGAGGTTCAAGATGCCTTTACTACCGATAGATATATTTATAGCTTAATTGAAAAGTATGCTCAGGTTTTAATGAGAAGGCAAGATTATGCAAATAAATTATTAAAATTTAATTCAGTCTGGAAAACATTACCCTATGTAGAATTAATTGACGTAGATAAAGTTGAAGCTCATTGTGCAGGTATACAAAGCGGATGTACAATAAAACGTACAAAACATAGACTACCTTCAATGTTTGAAGGATACTGGGGACCATTAATTCGTACTATTAGTTCAATAGATGGATCACAAGAATTACAAGGTACACAACCGGGTACTTATACTTCTCTAACTAAAAGCACATCTTTTAAATATAACAAAACTCTTTATTTTTGGTGGCTTGATGGATATATCTATTGTCCAAATATAGTTTGGGATGCAATTAAAGTAGAAGGAGTTTTTGATTCAGATATTACAAAATGGAATTGTGATACTGAAGATGATTGTACACCTAGATATGAACAAGAAATATATATACCTGAAGCATTGTTTGCCGAAATAGAAAGTCAAGTAATACAGACTATGGTGGGTACATTGAAAATACCATCTGAAGATTCAGATAATAAACGTAACCTAGCAAGAACATAAAATTATAACAATGGGGGTATCACAAAAATATAGAACATTTAGTCAATTAATGGAAGACGTATCTATTGATTTTTCTAACTATGCGTTAGAAGGAATGATAGAACCTGCACAATTGATTAAAGTTGCACAAAGAGTAAATTATGATTTAGGTTTACGTATACACAGAACTAAAGAAGTTATTATAGATATAGAGCATGGCAGAGGTCAACTACCATCTGACTTTCAATATTTAAATTATGCGTTTAGATGTGGTTCATACACAGTAAATAATTCTATGCCATCAGGTACACACGTAGAAACATATAATGATGTGCCTTATATTCCAGCACCAAGTGATGCTGTACCATGTGAAGATGGAGAAGCTTGTAAAGATGTGTGTGTAGTTAAAACATGTAATGATAAAAATCAATATCAATTAGTTCAAAGAGTAGGTGGTGGACAGTTTAGAACATTTACAGATTGGACTGAACTAAGAATAAAAAACGTTAATGATAAAGTTTGTTATTGTCCTAGCCTGGGCGCACAAGCAGTAGATATAGCAGAAATTAAAGATGGCTTTTTAATTACAACTTTCCGTACAGGTAAAGTCTATTTAAGTTTTCAAGGAGCAATGGAAAATGCTGAAGGAGATTTGCTAGTATTAGATCAACCATATTGCAATGAATATTATGAGTATGCAATAAAACAAAGAATATTAGAAAACATGGTTTGGAATGGTGAAAATGTATCACAGCAATTAGGTTTAGTAGAAAGTAGACTGAGAGCAGCAAGAAATAATGCACTTGGTTTTGTTAATACACCTAACTTCCAAGAAATGAGAAAAGTATGGACAATGAATAGAAGAGCACAATATCATAATTATTATAATATGTTTTTAAGTTATGCTCCTGCAAATCCAAGAGTTGTTACAGCACCTTCTATTTCAGGATCATCAGCATCATGTCCAACTTGTTAAAGAAGTAATATATTATGGCAAAAAAGAAATCTTCTTCTCCACGTGCATCTGCACAAGGAACATCTTCAGTAAATACAAATTCCTTTACTAAAGGTATGAATAAAGATGTTGCTCCTTCTTTTGAAGGTAAGCAATCATGGTGGCATGCACGTAATGCAGCAAATAATTCTGAAGATGGAGATTTAGGAATGATAGGTAATGAGCCATCAAATTTATTGTGTGGTGTTATACCTTATACAGTTATAGGTGCAATACACAGATATGGAGATGAATGGGTTATTTATTCTACAGATGATATAAACTCTGAAATAGGTACATTTGATGATAGCGAGTGTAAATACACAACATTAGTAAATGATCAGTGTCTAAACTTTAACAAAAAGTTTTTGATTACAGGAGCTGCTAAAGAAAATTTTGATTGTACATGGCAAGTATATTGGGATGATGGTAATAACCCATCAAGAACATTAAATATAGATGAAATCCCTTGGAATCAAATACAGGTTACAGGTCCAGATATTGATGGTTCTGACTGTGTTGAATATGAAGATATTATTCCAAGAACATTAAATTGTGAAAAAATAAGATTAGCACCATTGGTTGATACACCGTGTATTAATTTATCTCAGTCAGTTGACTCAGGTATGATTTCTAATGGATCTTATCAGGCATTTATAGCTTATACAGAAAATGAACAAAAGGTAGGAGATTACATAGGTATATCAAATATTCAAACAATATTTGATCACTTAGGTACTAGTGGATCATTAGATATAGAAGTATCTAATTTAGATGAAAAATATGAATACTATGAATTAGTAATACTCAGGAGAAATCAAGGTCAAACATCTGCAAAAAAAATAGGATTATATAGTACTCAGCAAAAAAAAATTAATATTGATTTTATTGATGAAGCACTTCCTCCTGTAGATTTGATTCAGATACCTCTAATGAGTCCTGCCTATGAAAAGTCAGAATCAATGTTTGTTGTAAATGATTGGCTAATAAGACAAGGGCCCGTTGAACAATTTGATTTTAACTATCAACCATTAGCAAATAATATAAAGGTAGAGTGGGTTACTAATTCTGTACCTGCTAACTATTATCATAAAGGGGGTAACAAATATAATTTTTTGCGTGATGAGCAGTATGCTTTTTTTATAAGATGGATATATAATACAGGAGAAAGATCTTCTTCATATCATATACCAGGCAGGCCACCAGAGATGTACAATGTTGTAACTAGACAAATTACAAATGTACCGGGTCCTGATGTCTATAATGAGGATCAACTTTTTAATGGAGCCAATGTATTAAACACAATAGACGGGGAAAAATTATTTAAAGTTTATAATACTGCATCTGTTGAAAGTACAGCTGTCTCACAGTTACCTGATGGATCTACAATAACATCTAGAGGTAATATGGGTTATTGGGAGTCAACAGAAAGATATCCAAATGAACCAGATATATGGGGTGATTTGTGTGGTAAGTATATAAGACATCATAAAATGCCAACTGAAGAAGTTGGGCCTACTGTTGCATTATCAAATACAGGGATAGATTTAATAAATATTTTAGGGGTTCAATTTAATAATATTGAAAGACCTAAATATAATGATGGTACATATATACCAAATGTAGTAGGTTATGAACTTCTAAGGGGTTCAAGATTAGGAGCTAAATCTATACTAGGAAAAGGCTTGTTTAGAAACATGAGAGAATATACCGTGCCTAATCCTGAAGATTTAATAGGTAACGATGTTCAAGGTTTATATCCTAATCATCCTTATAATGATTTAAGACCTGATGTATATTTTCAAGATGGTGCTAATGATAAGTTAACTGAAGGATGTAATGATTTTGGAGAATCAATAGATGATTTTGCTCCGTTGAATGGATATTCTAAATCAGTTTTTACATTTTCATCACCTGACTTAATGTTTAAGAAACCTTTCTTAAATGCATATGAAACACGTTTATATGGTCAACTATCAGGAAGAGCATCAGGGTATTTTATACCATCAGAAGATCACCCTCAACAAAAAATAATAAGAGGAATTGCTGCATTTGCCTCAGCTATAATTGGATTTGGTTATGCATTGCATCAGCTAAGAGGTACTACTGGTAGAAATGCCACAAGTAATAGTACTAATTTATCTAGTGTTACGCAAGAGGCAATTGTAGGTAAAAAACAAACTGGTGGTGGTGGTTTTGTAAGTTTAACGGTACCACCCGGTCTTGCTACAGTAAACTTAAATGGTAGAAGTGGTGGTGAAATCTCTGGTATGCAACAACCATGGGATGATAGATTTAATGATTACATTGATGCTGCAAGAGATCAAGCTGTTGAATCAGCTGAAGCTGCAGGAGGAAATGAAAATATAGCAGGCGTAGATTTTGATCCTAACACTTCAAACTTAATTTCTGCATTGGCAGGAATAGGTGATTTATATATTGGTGGTAATTTAGGACTTAATGCTGAAAAATACAACGCTGAAAAAAATCAAGAGGATGGTGCAATTCCTGGAGTCCAAACGGGCAAAGTAGAAAAGACACGTAGCAATGATACTAATGTATCAAACTTACCTCACTTTCTTAAAGTTGTTACAAATATATTAAGTACACAAACAAACATTGCTATTGCAGGTAATGAAATTATTGATGGATTTTATAACTCTACTGATTTTAGAGATTATATGTGGAAGTATAATTCTGATGGTCAGTTTACAGATTTTACAGCTATTAGCAATGGTCTATGGAGAATTAAGAATGAGGACTCTAATTATTTAGGATCATCATTCCAAACATTTGATAGTGGAAAATACAAAATAAATAATTTATTTAGACCATCTACTGTAGCAGTATCATTGAGTGAAGAAATTGCAGATCCTACTGTTGAAGATAATTCAAGGTTTGTAGTAGGTGGTTCTGTTAATGCTAATGGTACAGAGAATATTCATAGTGATTCATATTTTGTATCACCAGGAAAAGACAACCCACGTAGTTCTAATATATCAGCTCATTATGGTGCATTAAAATTTAATTTTGATAATCAATATGGACAGCTTTCAGGTATTAAACAAATACCTATGAGAGGCTGTGTTGAACTGTTAGATCCAGAAAAGCCATTAGGTTATTTATATTCATCTGCACCTAGCTTTGCTGGTGATACATTTGTTGGAAGGTATACTGAAAAAACTATAATGCCTATTTTTACTAAGTATTTACTTGGGGAACCTGATGGTTTTACATTTGATTATGCTTTATATGTAAATATACCTTATCCAAGATATTGGATGAACTCACAAAGATTTGATATAACTAATTTAGCTAGAGCAATATCAACTCTAGGTCTTTCAGGTCTTTTTGCTGGTTGGGATGACATAGTTCCAAATGATCTATATTATTTAGATAGAGGAGAAAACTCTTGTGGTAGTGCGTTTAGTACTTCAACATGGGATGGTAGTGACCCTAATGGATTTTTTGAAATGAGATATGCATATGGTTATACACATACCAATGGTATATTAGATTTTTATGTTGAATCAGACGTAAACTTAGCTCATAGAGATTGGGAAGATGCACCACAAAAAAGAATATATGAACCTTATGATTATAATGATGTAGACGCATTGTTTCATGCAAGGATTGAAAAGGCAGATAATTTTTATAAATATGATGAGTCATTAAGCCCTAGTAAATTCCCTACACAAATGACATCTTTTGGTCTAGTTCAACCTTTAGACTATGATCCAATAACTGCAGAGGAATGTTTTGTAAATTATCCAAAAAGATTAATCTATTCATTACAAGCACAAGAAGAATCTAAGAAAGATTTTTGGAGAGTCTTTTTACAAAACAATTATAAAGACTTTAAAAATGATGTTAGTGTAATAAAACCAATAAATAAAAGTGGAGCATTAATATTCTTTCCTCACTTATCACCTCAAATGTTCCAGGGTCTTGATACTTTAAGAACACAGTTAGATACTAAACTTACTATAGGTGACGGAGGATTGTTTAGTCAACCATTTCAAAATGTTGCTAATGCAGATTTATCAAATGAATATGGTTCATCAGAAAGTTTAAGAGGGGTTATAAATACTCCTTTAGGTTTGTTTTTTATATCACAAGCACAGGGTAAAATATTTCAGTATGGAGGTAAAGGTTTAGATCCTATTTCTAATAATGGAATGAAATGGTGGTTTGCAAAATATTTACCATCTAAATTTATAAAGCAATTTCCAGAATCTGAGAATTCTGTTTGGTCAGATAATCCTGTTGCAGGAGTTGGGTGTCATGTCATTTATGATTCAGTAGATGATATAGTATACTTTATGAAAAAGGATTATCAACTTAAATCACAATATATATCAAGAGCTGAATTTACTAATAGTATAACTAAACCAATTAATATTACTTTAGGAGGTAATACCATTCCTGTTGATATAGGAGATCCAATATATTTTGATGACTGTTCATGGACTGTTAGTTATGATCCAAAATCAAAAGCATGGATATCATTCCATGATTGGCATCCAGGATTAGCATTATCAAGTATAAATCATTTTTTTACTACTAATGCATTTGAAGACTTAAACAATCCATCATGCCCTCCCGGATATACATTTAATCCGGTAAGTGGATTATGTGAAATAAGTATAAATGAAGAAGAAGATTCTGAAGTAACTGTTACTAATATACCAGCTAATATTTCAGGTGGAGCAACAAATTGTTTGTTAGATATTGTTATTGCAATGGATGTATCCGGAAGTACTACACCAAATGGACCTCCCAACTATACCCCTATAGTATTAGATGCTGCTGGAAATGTAGTTCCTGGTACAGGAGTTATGGGAGACACGCAAAACTCAACAGCACAATTACGTTGGTTAGATGTATTTATGAACAGCACAGAAGTAACTGATGCTTTAGCCGCAGGAACAATGCAAATAGGTACTACAATGTGGACGAATGCTAGCAATCAATTATTTCAGGGTGGTTTGAGTATGAACTCTAATGCAACAGGTTTATCATTATGTAATCTATATACTGCAAATTGGCCAGCTGGTGGTGGAACTAGTGCTCAATCTGCTATATTTGGTACTGGTGGTATTAATAGTCCTTTAACAGGTAATGGCGGATTAGCAATGTTAAATAATAAATCTGCATCAAGCTTTAGTGCACAATATCCTGGTAGAACACAAGATCCTAGTTTTAGACAAGTATTAATTGTTGTTACAGATGGAACACAAGGTGCTAATGCTAATAGTACAGCAAATGGTGTACCTCAGTATCAGGATCCCGCTGTAAGTTCTGCTGGTAGACCTAATGCTAATACGGGTAATTGGGCAGCTGGAGCAAATCAATCAGCAGACATAGATTTACAAGATGATCATAAACAAGAAATATTTGCTGTTTATTGTGGAGCTACTAACCCAGTTCCTGGTGTAACTGCTTTATTGGATAGTATTAGTAATTCAACATATGATGTTCCTAATTCAACACCAGGTCCAAATCAATATACAATGGCTGCTAATAATAATCAATCATTATTAGATTCAGCAACTGCAATAGCTGGTGATGTTTGTTCTATACCTTTTGTATGTGAATGTCCTACAGGTTATACATTAGTTTATCCTGACCCAAGTACATCAACATATAGTTCATCTACTGGTACATGCAGCGATGATCCAAACTTAGCACCTATATGTAGGAAGGTAGAATGTGAATGTCCTCCTATTACAGTTCCAGGCACTGTTGTAACAGAACTTGGAACTTGTCCAGATAGTGCACCATTAATTTATCAAATTGGTGATCCTAATTTTATACAACCTGATCCGGCTAGATGTAACTATTTTTATTATGTAAGTACACAAGCTAATTATGTGTATGGAGGTATTTGGAGACACAATGTACGTTGTGATTCATTTGCTAATTTTTATAATGTAGATTATCCTTGGGAAATAGATTTAATATCTAATACAGGTCAATCAGTAAATACTATAAGAAGTTTTGAATATCAACTTGAAACCTACGTTTACAAAGGAGATCCTCAATACAATATGTGTGGTGGTGATAAATGGGAAGATTTAGATTTTAATTTTGATGCATCAATTATTTATAATAATGATCAAACATCAGGTTTACTTGAGTTAAACCCTCAGCCTGTTAATAGTCCATGGGCTAATTTAAATTATCCAATAGTAAATTTAAATAGTATAGATATATTAGTATCTAAAGTTGAACACAAATTTAGATTTAATCAATTCTGGGATATTACAAATGACAGAGGGGAGTTTACTAATGTTGAACAGTCTATATTTAATACACAACCAAATGGATATGTAAGACCTTTAAATACAATTAATCTTAATTATCAAAAATCTCCAACTGAACGTAAAAAGTTTAGACATTATTCTAATAACTTAATCTTACGTAGAAATGTATCAGGCAACAGAAAAATGTTATTGAGATTAAATAATACTAAACTTTTACTATCACAAAGATAATGAGAAATAAAAAAAGCATAGGACTACCGGGAGGACCAAATGAATACATAACACATGTATCAGAAATGTTTAGTACAGAAGGATATAAAAGAAATAGTCCTGATGTTAACAATCCATATAATGTTATACCATCAGCAAATATTACTATGGATGGTGTAGACATTCCTGTTAGGGGGTATGGAAATAATGGTATGATTCAAGATATGATACCGGGTGGAGGAGATTACAACTATGGTAATGCAGATTATGTTGTTGAGGTACCAATGGCTCAGACAGGTAGAGAACAAGCTACTATATCACAATATGAAGAACCAGCATGGTATGAAAAAGCATTGGATTATGCAGCAAGTCCTATGACTGCACTTAGTTATATAGTACAAGGTAAAGACTTACCTGATAGATTACCCATTAATGTAGAAAATAGAAATGCTTATGATATGGTCATTGATATGATTAATCCGGCTGCTATGATTAAGTATGGGGCACAAGCTACAAGAGATTATGATAATGAAGAATATTTAAATTCAGCTTTTAACACATTAGGTGCACTACCTATTGTACCTGCTGTTTTATCTCAGGGTAAAAATGTAGTTAAAGGTGGTAAGAATATAATTAAGAATACAGCAAAATCTGCAGATGCAGTAACAGAAGCAAAACCTTTTTTACCTTCTGATATAACAGCAAGAAGATTATCAGGAGATCAGTTATATAATATACATAGATATACAGCTAAACAATTAGATCAATTACTAAAAGAATCAAGAGCTTTTTTAAAAAATACTTCAAATAGTGGATATGAAAACTCAACTGAGTTTACAGATAGGGTATTGAGATCAATTCAAAAATTAGAACCTGGAGTACAAAAAGATCTTAAATTACAAGAAATAGCAAAAAGAGCAGGAAGAACAAATGGAGATGATACAGGTAAATGGCTTTCTGATTCTTATATAAACGCACCTGCAAATGAACAATTGGGTCATGTAACTACTTCTAATAACTTATGGGATATTGTATTTAAGTCAAACGGAGATATGATACCATATAAAAATAGTGAGACATTGTATTTTAACCCAGGTGGACAAGGTCAATTAGCAAGATCAAGAATGATGTCTCCAGAAAACCAAGGAGGAGCAATCAATCTTATTTTTGATAATAAGTCTCTCAAAAATTCAAACATATTAGGTGATGTATCTGGAGGAGAATATACAATATCACAAAATGTTAACTTAAAACATTTATATCCAAAAGCAAAAATAAAAGCTAAAGATTTACTTCTTAATGAAGCAGAGTTTAGAGGGATTCAATTAAGTGATGATTTTATTAAATCAATAGATGATATATTAGATATAAAGAAAAACGGTGGTGATATGGTATTTGAAGTAACTAAAGCTCAAGATGGTGGTGACCCTGAAATGATATTCAAAGAAAAGTATAATACACCACTTACTAAAGAAGAGAAAATTGAATATGATGCTTGGGTAACTTCTGAATCTAAAAGACAGGGTAGAGATATTACAATGGATCTTGGAGCATATGATATTCAAGGTTTTTGGAAGTCTGGTGACTATATGAAAATGGATGAAGATAATCATGGAAGTGATAAATGGAAAAAACCAAATCATCCAACATTTAGTAATCAGTCTAACTACCATAATATAGACGGGTATACAGGTGGTACATGGGCAGAAGATGGAGGATATACTCCATCAGAATATACTAGAGAGCTTTATGATAAAAACTATTATGATAGACTGTTTGGAAGAGAACCAAACCGACCTGAATATCTAAAACTACCAAAAAAGCAAGATGGTAATGGTGAATATAAAGTAGAGAGTGGAGATACATTCTATGGTATTGCTAATAAAAATAATATACCATGGGAAGCATTAAAAGAAGCTAACCCTGATTTAGATTATGATAATTTAAAATTAGATCAAAAATTAGTTTTACCAAATAAAATAGATAGATCTCCCCCTACACCAAAAGCAGGACAGTCTAAAAATTCTAATGTATTAGACTATAATGCTTTATCTAACTACTTAGTAGATACTAGAGGAGGAACAACAGATACATGGGGGCAATTAGCAGATACAATTGCTTATCATGAATCAAGCCCGTGGTCAAGGATGGATCCAAAAGCCAAACAATATCAAGGTGGGCCTGGTAGAGGTTTGTTTCAATTTGAAGGTGAGTCATTTGATACAGCATTAAAAAGATATAAAAATGTTGCAGACGCAAAAGGATTTACTATAAAAGATAGTATTATAAATGCTAAATCAGCTGATGAATTATCTTCAGAAGATCAGTATGCATTATTTTTAGCTAATTTAATTGAATCAAAAACAAAGCTTTCAGATTTTGTGGACGGTAATATATCTTCTTTAGATGTATGGTTAACTGGTCATAAAAATGTAGAGGCTGATGGAGACAGAGCTAGTTTCTTAGAAAGTAAAAAAGCTGCAGAAAAAGAAGGTATTAAGAATGGATATAAAACATTTCAATATGGTAATGGTGAAGAAAGATATGTTATAGCACAAGATAATACTAGAGTTGTTAGACCCAGACTTGATGTTTTACCTGATTTAAACTTTGAATCAAGTACACCATTACAAGATTTTTTAAATACTACTGACCCAACTAAACTTAATGATGATTATGGAAATGACAGGGTAGTTGTAAGAGATAATACATTTGTAAATATACCTAAGTTTGATGAAATAGATTTACCTACAAAACAAATAAGTAGTGATGATTATGAAAAGATATTGTTAGATATAGCAGAAGAAGAAAGATTAACAAGCACGCCATATGATAGTCCTAATTTAATTGCTGATTTTATTAGAAAGTCCAATGAATACTCAAGAGGCTGGAAAGATATGAGTGAAGCTAGTGAATCAGAAATTATAGATTTACAAGAAGTATTATTAAACAAAGGCTATAATATAGGTAGAACAGGTGTAGATGGTATATATGGACGTAAAACATATGCGGCTCATCAAGCTATGGTAGATGATTTAAATTTAAATCCTACATCAATATCTAGATATCATAAGAAATATTCTTTAGATACTAAACAAGAAGTAATGGGTATTCAACAAAAACTTGTTGATGAAGGTTATCTTTCTCCTACTTTACTTAATAGAAATGCATCTAGTATTGATGGGAAGTTTGGTGATCAAACTAAAGAGGCATTAGATGCATATAACACTGCAAATACTGAAGAAGATCCCCAAGCTCTTGTATTTGATTTTATACCAAGTACATTAGAAGAAACAAGATGTGCAGCTGGTATGTGTACTATACTTGAAGGAAATGAAGTAATGACAGATGCGTTAGGTGTTAAATATAAAGATGCCTGGGACATATTTGAAAATATGGATAGAACTAAGAATAGCAATTCTATTTATAATATATATGATGATAATGCATTTAAAAATGTAAAATCAGTAGAAGATTTAAAAAGAATTACTAAACAGATAAAAAAGAAAAAACAAACAAAAGCAGCAGATTATAAAATAGGTGACATAGTTGGTTTGTATTGGGATGGTTCAAGTCATCATGAAGAAACATTAAATTCAAAAACACACAACACTCATAGTGGTTTTGTATCAGATATAATAAATGGTGTTCCAATTATTACACATAATGTAAATGGTTCTGTTAGACAACAACCATATAATGAACTAGTTACAGCATGGATTAGAAGACCAAATGAAAATCTTGATATTAAGTCAAAGTATAATGTTGATGGAATAGAAGATATAGAAATCAACAATAGTGCAATACAAAATTTAGCATTTAGATATTCTGGTCCTGAAGGATTGAGTGTTCAATATGAAGGAGATAGGCTTAAACAACTTGAGAATATATTTAAAAGAACAAAATATAATTCTTTAAAGATTCCTAAAATATTAAACTCTTCAGTAGATTCTGATTGGCTTGAGTCAACTATTATTGGTATAACAGGGGTTGAAACAGGTGTTGGAAAAAGTGTACTAAGATCAAGAGATGATGTTCCTTTTGTTAAGGGTTTAGCATATGAGATTAAAGGAAAACAAGATAAAGATATTTCATTAGGTATTGGTAAAACTAAACTTGCATCATTAGATAATTTTGCAAAAGAATACTTTGATATTACTAGTGTTGATGATCTCAAAGATGATGGTAAAGGTTTAGATGCAATAGCCTATATGTTAACTAAGAACTATGAGCTTTTTAAAGATTATGCAAAAGAATATCCTTCATTAGGCTTAACAGAAACAGATATAAGAAACATGTCAATTTTAGCATACAATCAAGGGTCTAATAGATTATTAAAAACAGGACGTGTAGATGATGATAGAACTCCACAAGAAGAAATAAAAGCTTTAAGAGATTTATATGATGCTACTTTAATGGATATAAGTTCAACTAATTATAAACATATACCTGGCGTAGGTCAACAAGTATTTGAAATTGCTCAAGCAGTTGGACTTGAAAAACCTTCTGACTCCTATATTAAAAAAGTAAATAGTTATAGATCAGATTTATTTCCTGAAACATTTGCTTCTGTAGAAGAAGAACCATCACCTTTTGAAATGTCATCTATGGCACAGGGAGGAGAATATGGTGTATACAATAATTATATATCTGGTAAATATGATGGAACATATAGAGAAAAAAGTGCAACGGAATTATATAACAAGCTTAATGCAAAACATTATCAAGAAGCTAAACAACGAGGTATGAGTGTTCCAAATTTCATAATGACAGAACTTATTAAAGATTCTTAAACCCTAAAGATTAGTGAATCTCCTTAATTATTTGTATATTAATAATATAATATTATCAACGTGGATTTAAACAAAAAAAGTGTAAAACAACAAGGAGGCGCAATGATACCTCAACAACCGGGTATGCAACAACAACCTATGGGAATGCAACAACAACCTCAAGTTGATCCTCAAGTTATGCAGATAACCGAAGTCTTTTCTCAGTCAATGAATCAAGGACAACAACCACAAGAGATAGTAATGAACCTAATAGCGCAACAGGTTGATCAAAACCTTATAGGTCAAGCTCTTATGACTATGGGTTATGAGGAACAGATGGTTATAGAATTATTTCAACAAATTGAGCAGTCTCAAAGACAACAAGAACCTAGTCCTCAAGAGATAACAAATAATCCACAACAATTAGCAAGAGCAGAGTCAATGCAAGAAAATGCTCCAGCTATGGATATGAACATTGATCCAATCAATATGGCTAAGTCAGGTATTGAAATAGATCCTAAAAATAAAGGTAAGTTTACAGCGTGGGCTAAATCACGTGGTATGACTGTTAAGCAAGCTTATAATAAGGTCATGTCAAATACTAAAGCTTATCCACCATCAGTAGTTAAGATGGCAAACTTTGCTAAGAATGCTGCAGGATGGAAGAAAGAAGAAGGTGGTGAATTTAAGCCACACTTTATGTACAAAGGGGACAGAAAGATTAAAGCAAGAGATTATGAGACGCATCTTAGACTAAAGAAAGCCGGTTATGGTCATGATGCTCCAAAAGCACAAGCTGGAGGAGAAGATGTGTATGATACACCCATATCTAATAGAACACCCGGTTCTTACATAAAACAAATGGATGTTGGTGGTGTTGTTCCGACTGGTTACGTACCAATTGGTTTTAACCCTGATCCTCAAGTACAAGCTAAATTAGAACAAAAGTTTTCTAATGATGCAACTGCAAATCAATTAGTTGATTTTATAAATGTTGCTACTGACAAAACTAAAAACAAACTTGTAGGAACTAAAGATAATGGTTACTTAGCACCTAATCCAATGTATTTAAATCCTGCAGCATTTGGAGATCAAAACGTTAATGTAAATGATATAATAAATACTACAACTAGTGTGGTTAGTGATCTTTTAGGGGACGAAGGGGCTATATCTAATTACAGACAAAATAAGATTGATGACAAAGTAACCACATTAGCAAATTCAGCATATAAAATTAAATTTGATGTAAGTGAAGAAAATGAAAAAGCATTTAATGATTATCTTACACAATGGAAATATGAAAACCCTGAAAAAGATATATTAGGAAATCTTGTTGAAGAGTCAGAAAAAATTGCAAATGAAATTTCTACAGAGAATATTGATGTTAATGATCCTGAAGTTAAGAAGTTTCTTGATATGAATATAGATGGTTTGTCAGCTAAAGGTAAACAATTATATGAAAACTTAAAAGATAAGTTTTTTCCTAATGGTCAATCCAGTAAAAGATACGGTGGTTCTAATTTACCAAAAGCACAATTTAATATTCCAGACTTTATGTATGGTAACCAAGGATCTGAATTTGATTTAACTGGAGGAGGTTTTAATCCTTACACAGATGATTTAGCAGAGTTTATGAAAAATGCTGGTCAAACAGATTATATTCAAGATACTGAATTAGTAAATAGAGCAGCTATTGATGATGGCACATATGGTGATAGAACACAAGAGCAAAGACCAGAAGCTAGTACAGTCCCACTACCTGAACCTGCTGGTATACAAGATTGGGATAAGGATGGTGATGGAATTCCTGATACTATGGATATTGATGGCGGTGATGGAACAGGAGAAGGAGCACCAGGTACAGAAGGAAGCCCATCAGCCGATGAATTAAGAAGTAGAATAAATAAACCTACAGTTAAAAGAAAAAGAAATCCTTTATTTGCTATAGAAGATTATCCTAATACTGCAGGAGGTAATATTTATAAAAAAGGATCAAATGCAATTTATCAGTATAATAGAATTAAAAATGATATTACAGAAGCAAGAGACAACAAGCAGGCAGAAAAAGATTTAAAGACTATAGATACTATAGCTGACAATACTTTTGGTGTGATGTATGACATGAATTTTAAACGTGGTATGGGAGAACTGATAAATCCAGGTGGATTTGGTAGTGAAGGAGACAGAACTACGGGTTTATATATGAATGCTAAAGAAGGTGGTGGAGTTAATAATGAAGGATTTAAAGCACTACCTGATTATGTACAGCATAATATACTTAAGAACATGCAAGTAGGAGGAACTGCTGCAGTTGATACAGCTGCAATACTATCAGGATTACCAAGTGACTTTATACAATCAACAATGGGTAAGCAGCTTTTAGGAATTCAACCAGAAACTGCAACAAACCTTATGGGTATTTATGATCAAGCTAAAGATATTTCTAGTATAGGGGAAGGTTTAGATTTTTTTACAAGTGTTAAAAAGAAGGATCTTAAAGATCTAATGAGTGAAGCAGGTATAAATAAAACTCAAGTAAGAGACTATGTTTATGATCAAGACTTTTATAATGACTCTAGTTGGGCAACCAAACAAGCTATAAAACTAGCAATGAAAACTAAAGGTTTAAAGCGGGGTGGTGAAACTGTAGAAGTAGATTCAAGAATGTTAGCAAAATTAATTGCAGCCGGAGCTGATATAGAAAAATTATAATTATGGCAAAAATTAAAATAAATAAACTACCTGAAGGATTTGCTATACGCAATGGTAAAGTTGTAGAAGATACTAAATCTATGAGAGATGGTGGAATGACAACAGGTGATCAAGCTGATTATGGTTTGGTTACAACTCCACAGGCATACTATGGTGAAACTAACTTTAATGATTCACAAGATGAATCAGTTAGATATAGTTTATCAAGTGTACCAAGAGAAGATGCTAACTTAGAAGCAGAAGGTGGAGAAACTGTTTTAACTGATTTAAATAATGATGGTCAATTTGGTTTATATGATATAACAGGGCCTAGACACACAAGTGGTGGTGTACCAATGTTTTTGCCAGAACAATCTTTTGTTTTTTCTGATACACGTAAATTAAAACTATCAAAAGATGAGATGTCAGAATTTGATATGGGTGGTGCTAAAAAAACTCCAGCTAAAGTTTCAAAGAAATTTGGCTTACAAGAATATTATGGTGAATTAAACTCACAATATTCTGATAACATATCAGCAACAAGTGCAGAATTAATGCTAAAGAAAAATATGAATGATCTTTCTAAGTTAGCATTTATGCAAGAAGCAAAGAAAGAATTTTCTGATGGTGTACCATTAGCATCTCATCCTTACTTAGTATCTATTGGGGAAGACCCAATTGAGTTTACATCTAAAGTTGAAGAAATATCAAGAAGAGAAGCAGAACAAAAAGCATTATCTGCTTTACCTCCTGAGCAACAACAACAAATAATGATGTTGCAAGAGTTTTTAGCTCAACAAGATCAACAGCAAATGACACCTCAAGGTAATCAACAAATGATGCCTTCTCAGCAAATGCAACAGCCTATGGGTGCAGATCCATTAGCTATGGCTTTAGGGAATGAAGAATCATTAGCTACTGCTAGATTTGGTACAGAGCTAGGAGATTTTATACAGAAAGCACAAAAAGGTAATGGTGAGAAAAAAGAAACTTATACTTTAAATAGCCAACCAGCTACTAGAGCAGAATATTATGATTATTTAATTAGACATAATATGCATAGAAATTATGATGGTTCTGTTAATCCAAAATTTTTAGATGAGTTAACTGTAGGAGAAAAATATTTATATGGTAAAGCATTAACTAAGATTGATGACTATGATCCAATGAGTATAACAAAATCTAATGACGGTGATCTCTCACTTACTGAAGAAGAATTTGCTGTACAGTTTCCTGAAGATGTAGAAGGTTTTGTAGGTCCTACACAAACTAATGTAGAAAAAGCACAAAACAATCAAGTTTCTAAAACAGAGATGCCAGTAACAAAAAAAGAAGAAGATAAAGTAGAAGAAAATAAAAATCCTTTTAAAGCAGGAACTAAAGAATATAATGAGTTTAATTTAAATATTAAAGAAGGATACAGTCCTGTTGTAGTTACTGTTGACGGTAAAAAACAATTAAAGTTTATCAAACCTGCGTCAGATGAAAGAAAAGATACAAGGCAAAATAGAACTAAAGGAGAAATTTCTGAAGGTGATATAGTAGGTTCTGGTAAAAGAACACCTGTATATACAGATGAAGTAAGAGAACAACAAGAGATAACAGATGCATCTGGAATAGCATCTTTTATAGGTGGTATGTATGATGGTGCAAACCTACCTGATGAGCAGCTTGGAGCTGATGAATTTGGTTATGGTTCATCATTGTTTTCTTCAGAGGAAGCAGAAGAAGACTTTATGTTTAGAAATCAAGCTATTGTTGATGAGTTAGGACCAAACTGGAAGTACAATTATCCAAGATCAGATAAAGAAGGTTATGATAAGAACTGGAGATCATTTCAAAATAAATATGAAGAAAAAAGAAGAGAATATTTTAAAAAGAAAAATCTTCCATATATACCATATTTCTTTACAGATGAGACTTTAGCTCAAGCATTTAAAGATAATCCAGAAACCTATGATAAAGATGGAGATGGTAAAATAGATAAAGAATGGAAAAAAAGAAAATTTGATGGACTAAGAGGTGGTTATACCGCCAATGCCCCAGGTTTTGATATTGACTATTCTCCTGAAGACATAAGGATGATGAATTTACCAGAGCCAGATAAAACAACAAAGGTGCCTGGAGTTAAAGAGTATGAAGGCCCAGATAAATTATGGTGGGCTCAAGACATTAATAATCTTAATACTGTTGGAGCTATAAAAGATACTTTACGTTTACCATATGCTCCTCTATTAGAAGATCAAAAAATAGACTATGTACTTGATGATTATACAGGTAGAGTAAATGCTAACACTTCTGCATTAAATACTATGGTTAATGCACTAGGTGCATATGGTCCACAGGCTATTTCAAGAAGCAATGTTTTTGGTAAAACTTTAGATGCTAATGCAAAGTCAATTAATCAAGTTAATCAGAACAATGTTAAAACTATGAATCAAGTTGCAACTATGCAACCACAATTAAACATGAAGGTAGATCAGCTAAATAATGCAACTACCAAGCAGCTTTATGATGATACAATAACAGCTCTTCAACAAAAGGATAACTTTACTAATTGGAGAACAGGAAAGTATAATGAATTATTTAATGCAGGGTTAACTAATTTGGCTAACACTTATAATTTAAATACAGTTAATCCAAACTTTAATACTAATCCAAATCAGTTTGGTATAATTGAATTTACTGAAGATGGTAGAAAATTTGCTAAGACTGGAGAACAAGATCTAGCATATAAGAGAGCAGAACAATTTCAAAGAGCTCAAGAATTAATTGGTGAAGATAGTTCGGGTGTTCAAAGACCAGTAACAAAAGAATATCTTGAGTTTTTATACCCAGGTAGTTATTCTAAGACATCGGGTAGAAATACTAGACTAAATAATGCACAGACTGATTTGTCTAATAATGGTCTACCTCCAGGATATCAGCAGCCAATTACACAAAGTAGAGATGGAATGGAGACAAAAGAAAATAAAAAACGTTTATCAAAGTGGGCAGTGCCATTTTACAGTGGTAAGATGGGAATGTAAACCTAAAGGGTTTATTCAAAACACTTTGTAAACTTATATAATTATATTAATTTTACATTATGGCAACATACATAAAAGGAGCAGATACATATTTACCGGATATTAAACCGTTTACACCGGATTATAAATTCTTGTCTGCTGTATTAGAGACAAGACAGGACAAGTATGATACTAACTTTAAGGCTACTAATGAATTATATAATAAAGTAGTCTATGCTGATTTGTCAAGAAATGATACTAAAGAAAGAAGAGATCAATACGCAGAACAGATTGCACCTCAGATTGAAAAAATATCTGGTATGGATTTATCATTACAACAAAATGTTAATGCAGCTAAGGATGTGTTTGCTCCATTCTATGAAGATGACATTACTGTAAAAGACGTTGTCTTTACTTCTAGGTATAGAGAAGAAATGAAAACGGCAAATTTATTGCTGAATTCACCTGATAGAAGTGTTCAAAGCAAGTATTGGAAAACAGGGGAAAGAGCAATGCAATATCAAATGGATGCATTTATTAATGCAGATCCTGATAAAGCTATGCAAATGGCTTTACCAAAATATGTTCCAGATGCTAACTTGTTTGAAATGGGTCAGCAGTTATTAGAGAACATGGAACCTCCTTTAAAAATGAAAAGGGACAGGTTTGCTAAAAAAGCTAATCCTAAGTATAATCCTAATAAGCCTATATCAGCAACTAATCAAAAAGAAATTGTAAATTCTGATTGGATAATTACTGAACAAAACGGTGCTCAAGTGACTGGTGCTGCATTACAACAGATCAGAAATAGACTTATGGAACATCCAAGGGTGCAAGCTGCATATCAAACAGAAGCATATGTAAAAGGTATGGATTGGGCAACAGCTGCTGTTAAAGAAGGTAGAGCAGCTAATTTAGAACAAGGACAAGAACTTTGGGCATCTGAAACAATTAGGAGAATTGAAACTATCAATGAACTTAAAATGGCTCAAGATATGCAAGCTTTAGCTAAAGCAGAAAAAGCTAATGTTTCTTGGTCAAACTATAAAGGTGCTAATGGTATAATAGAAGGTTCACAACTTGATCAGGCTAATACAGAGCAGTTATCAAGAACAGAACAGTTTAAAGCAGCACTAGAAGCTAAAAAAAGAATTAGAGAGGAAGCAGCTTTACCTAGCAAAACATTGGGTAATACATTAAATAAAGCATATAGTATGCTTATGCAGAACAATATCATGAATGATATGAGAGAATCTGCACAAGCATTTAGCGCAAGAGACTATGAATATGAAATGCGTGAAAACAAATATGCTGTGCAAGAAAAACAGTTTGCATATGACATGAGTAAGATTAGAGCCAATGCTGCTAATGCTCTTAATCTAGAAAAGGTTAAACAAAAAAACAGAGTTGATCTTGAAAAACTTAAAAGTGAATTAGAAGGTACTGGTGTAAATAGTCCTCTTGGTAATGCATTATCAACTGGTTATACAACATTGGGTGATGGTAATACAATAGATTTAGCTACTAATAAAAAAAATAAGATTACTCAGAATCCTGACATGATTGATAGGACTAAGGATCAATTTAATAAAGCTGATACTAGACTAGCTGCTAATCAAGTAAATGATATTGTTAGTATGATGACTTTAATGAATCCTAGAGGTGATAATGCAAGTGAGGATCAAACTTATGGTATTACTGTAACAGGAGAAAACGGAGAACAAAAAGAATTTAGAGGATCTATATCACAGATAAAAACAAAACTATTAGAGCAGACTACAAATGATGAAGGAGAGTCTACCGGTTATGTTAACAGAGATTTGATTAATAAAATATATAGTGATAAAAATGAACAGTTTTCAAATACTAGACAACAAGCTTTAGATAATCCAAACATGGTATTATCAAGAGATCAAAGAACTCAGTATGATCAGTTGTATGCAAAAATGAATGGTTTAAATGGTACTAACACTCAGATAAAAGGTGTAGAACAATTTGTAACAACAGCATATGAAAAATTTGATGAAGCAAATAATATTACTACAGTTGCTGTTAAGAAACAAAACAAGCATGTTAAAAACTTAATGGATAATGGTAATTTTCCAAACATTTTTAAAGACGGTATACCTTTAAATAAAAAAGAATATATTGCCATGGTTAAGCAAAGTGTTCAAGATGGTACAGTTAACAATGTTGATTTAAATTGGAAGGTAGATACTGGAACCAATAATAAAGATTATATGATACCTGCCTTTGATCTAGTTCCAAACACAACAGGAAGAGGTAACCCATTTATAAAAGTTGCTAGGTATGATAAAAATGGTGTTAGAGAAATGATGCTTGATGAAAGAGCAGTTGAAGTTGAAGCAACCATGGTCTATGATGCATTAAAAAAAGGATTAAACAAAAGACTTACTGGTCAGATGGATGCGAATGTAACATCAGGAGATTTTAATTCTGCTAGATATGGTATTGATGGAAACTTTAGTGATGTTGTAAGTAACCCTACATATAACTATGCTATTAATCCTTTAGCAAGAAATGCTGACAATGAGCAGGAGATGGCTAACATGATTAACCAAATTAAAAGTTTACAAGCTAACAATACAACATTTGGAATAGGCGTTGGTACATTAGGTAAAGACAGTGAGTTAGAACAAAAAAATGATCTGGCATTAAAAGTGTATAATTTGTGGATAGAAGATTTAAATACGTGGATTAATAATCCTAAAAGATCTAACACAGACGCAATAGCTCCAATAGGAACATTAGCTTATATGCCAGTATATGATAAAGCCAAACAAGGAGACAAAACTCATGCGGGTTATGAACTTAAGTTTAGTCCAGAATGGTTAGCATCAAAACAAAAAGGTGGTGATAAATCAGAGTACGGAGCTCTTACTAAAGATGATATAAAGAAGTTAAAGGGTGTTGGAGAAGACAATAATGAAAGTGGTATATTTTTAGTTTTTGATCAACAAGATGACATGAATGTTAAGGCTAAAAAGAATGATTATTATTCTTCAACGGAAATAGATATATTAGGTGGGGATAATAATAATTATCATGACTATGTAATTCCTAATGATAATGGTATAACTAATACTGCAGAATACAGAGTTATAAAGAATGGAACAGGTGATTATAATTTTAGCTATAATGTAAATTATTATAATCCTTATGATCCTAATGCAGAAAATTATACTGAGTATACTACAGATTCAGGTACTATACAGATGGATTTCAGAAACGGTTTATTGGGTATTGATCAACAAATGATAACCATGAAAGATCAATATGAAGAGATTAGAAGAAATAACCAAGCCTTGAGAGAAAAGGATCAGGCTATTTATGGTAAAAAATAAAGCATAAGTAAATGGAAAACGAATCAAAAACACCATTACAACAACTTAATAGAGAAGCTGAAAGACCTGCCCCAAGCGTAATACCTGATGGGCAGTTCCGTTTTGAACCTATTGAAGAATTATTTGAAACTCCAGAAGAGAGATTTAATGATTATGCTATGAGCGGTGATTTAGCAGCTGATGAAATATCAGGTGTTAATGAATATACAGCAGCAATAGATAAGTATGGTATTGGTGCTATGGCAAGTTTAGGTATAGCAGATCCAGGTCCCGCTACTGATACATATAATCCTGTTACTCAAAGTAGACCTGATAATACTGAGAACACCTTTTCAATGACGAAGAGGTTACTAACTTTAAATGATACACCTGTATCAGAAAAAAGAGTTGCTCCTGCATTTACAGGAATGAGGCAAACTCAGTTTATGAGATATTTTGAACACCCTGAATTTGATAAGTTAGGGTACTCTCCATATTCTAATATGGAAAGTTACTATAATGCAAACTCTACTATCTGGGATGATTTTTCTAGAATGAGAGGTAATTGGTGGTCATTAGTTGGTACAGGGATAAGCTCTGTATATGGATCTATGTTTAGTGGTTCTAATTATCTTGAGCCTGACTTAGAATCAGCAACAGCTTTTGAAGATAAGATGGGTATAATGAACTCTACTAGAGGAGGCTTTGGTGGTTTTATGAACAACCTAGCAGCTAACTCTGCATATACAGGCGGTATACTTTTATCTATAGCAGCTGAAGAAATAATACTAGCAGGTATTACAGCAGCATCTGGAGGTACAGCAGCACCAGCTACTATTGCTAAGACAGGCGCAAATGTTGTTAAAGGTGTTAAAGGTTTTTTCAGTTTTACAAAAATGTATGAAAGAACTAGAGATATTCTAAAGCAAGCTAAAGCAATTGAAAATGCTAGAGATTTTTGGGTTGCTGCTAAAGGTGGTCAAAGATTAAAAGCTGCGGGAAATTTACTTGGTAGAGGGTTTACTCCTAATACAGTAAAAGCATTTAGAGATATAAAGACTGCAAAAAATGCTGGTCAAAATATGAGCAACCTTGCTAAAATGAATGCAAAGTTTGGTGGTTTTTATAGAGATATGAGAGCTGTTAATTTAGCTATGGCTGAGAGCAAGTTAGAAGCTGGTATGGCATATAATCAAGTACTTAAAAATGGTATGAACAACTACGCTGCTGCTAATGGTGGTCAGGGTGTTGATGAATATGAGATGGCTAGAATAAGTAATGCTGCTGACAAGGCTGCATTTAAAACAATGATGGCTAACGCACCAATAATATATGCAAGTAACTGGTTAGTTCTTGGTAATGCATTAGGTGGTTTTCAAAGAGGTATTCAGCGTACAGTAGGTTCAGCATTTGGTAAAGGAGTAGCTAAAAATGTAATAAACACAGCAGGTAAAAAAGTAGTTGATGCTGCCGGTAAAGTAATTAAAAATCCTTTTAAATATTTAGGAGGAAAAGAAGCAGGTTTTTTAGGTCTTAAAAGATTGGGTGCAAAAATTAAAGGTGCAGGTGGATGGAAAAGCGTTGCTGGTAGTGGTGGTATATTTATGTTAGATTACTTTGCAGCTAATGTTGCTGAAGGTATTCAAGAAGTTTCTCAAGAAGCAATATCTGCAGCTACAGTTGGTTATTATACAGAAATACTAAAAAACCCAGCACAAGGTGGTGTGGCATTACAGAATCAAATGATACTATCTGCAATGGGTGATCAGTTTTCTGGTGAAGGATTTAATGTATTTATGTCTGGTTTTTTAATGGGTGGTCTTGTACAACCTGTACAGAGAGCGTTCATGCAAGGTGTGCCTTCTATATATAAGTATGGATTGCAAGAAGCCGGCATTGGTTTAGCTACAGCAAAACAAAAAGAAACATTTGCTGAATTTAGAAAGACAAGAGATGAGATGATTGAAAAGATTGTTGACTCTTATAATAAATCATGGAATGAGCAAGCCATTGATCCATCAGAACTGTTTGATGTTAATAGATTAAACTTCATGATTCAAAAAGAAATGGCTGAAAAAATGAAGAAGTCTGCTTATCAACAAGATTTCTTTGGGTTTAAAGATGCTGAGGATGCAGCTAAGTTTCAACAGTTTTTTACAATGTTTGAAACAAATGGAACAAGACACTTTAGAGATCAGCTATTAGGTTTCTTAGATATGTCTGATACTGAACTAGTTGAGGCATTTCCTGGTGTTAGTAATAAAGATAAAAAGGATGGCAAGTTAAGAAAGCGTATAAATGAAACCATTATCCAAATGGATAAGATGGAAGAAAATTACAATAAGCTTAAAGATAAATATGTTAACCCTTTTGATGAAAATAAATACAACCGTAAAACACAAGAGAAAGAATATATAAATGAGTTAGTTGCAAGAGCTGGGTATGATCATGCACGATATTTATACATGTTTACTAATGAAGGTTTTATGTCTGCAGTTGAGAGAGCAGATGGAATATATTCAAAGCTTGAAGCAGAGCCTTTATTTGCAAAAATGGCTGCAAGTGATATTACTACTTTACTTGACCCAGAATCAATTGAGAGAGAGATTATAATACTTCAAGAAGAAATAGATGCATTTGAAGGATCAAATGTAGAAGGTGCACCAACTGCAGCATCACCAAAGCAAGAAAAGATTAAGAGACTTAAAGCTATTCAAAAAATTGTTACTGATAAAAAGAATAGATTTAAGAACGGTACATTCAAGAGAAATAAAGCATTAAAAGAAAGCTTAAGAAATGAGTTTAAAAATTACGTAAGGTTCCTAGCTAAAGAGCAAGGTTCATTTGTAAATGAAGATAATATTGATGCTGCATTAACTGATATAGTTGATTACTATGCTTTAGATAATAGAGCAAAAGTATATGACAAAGCTATTGAGTTTATGAATAACCCTGAGAAGTTTGCTGAGATGGTAGAAAGATCTCAAGCATTATCTAAGAATAGAGTAGAGGGTAGAGCAAAAGAAACTAAAGCAGCTTTAGAAAAATATACTGATATTATTTTAGCAAATCGGTTAATAAATGATTTAGCTAAAGATCCGGTTGGTGTATATGCAGATGAAGCACAGATGGTGCTCTTTTTACAGACAGGAAATGCAGACTTTCTTATAGATTTTTATGATGAAAACGGTAAAGTTGTTGAGGGCGTTCATGATGTAAAATATAAAATGATAGAGTCTCTGATAAATGTTTATAAATCTACAAGTACTGATCAGACTGCTGATGAAGAAATAACTCAAGAGCAAAAAGAAGAAGCAAAAAGACAAGATGTTGATGAGCAAAAATCTGATTTAGATGTAATGCTTGAGAATGCAGGTATTAAATTAACTGTTGATACAATAACTGTAAGCCCTTACCTTGACGAGGTGCTAAAGAAATCTTATAGAAGTTATAAAGCAAGGATGGCAGCAGCAGGTAAAACAAGTTTATCTGTACAAGAATGGAAAAATTCTGCTGAAGCACAAGAGTTAAAGAATGTATTTAATGCTATAAAACAAGTATGGGCTGCAGGTGTAATGACAAAAAATGCAGCTGGTGAAACTGTATATGGAAGTCCAATAGAGCAATCACTTGTTGATTCTGATACAGGGTTCCAAGATTTTTTATCTACACCCAAACAAGAATTATTATCAGAAAACCCATTAATCACTTCTATATTAAATCAAACAACTGTTAAACTAGATGATATATATGAGCAGCCTGATGTTGCTGATAATATTGAGATTACTGAAAAACCTTTAAAGGAAGGTGTTGTAGCAGATTTATATAAAAGGGTAGTAAAAGTTCCTGGTCAAGAGCCAATAACTATTTATGAATTATTGGACAAAAAAGGAAACAAATTAAGTTCAGATTTATTAGATTTTGTTGATCAACAATTTGAATCAACAAGAGGTACGTTTAATGAAAATGCAGCTGCCGCAGCTTATGATGCTTTGTCTGCACTTGATGATCAAGCTCCTGATTCAACAACTTTTGAATTTGATGGTGTTAGTGGATTGTTCTATGGAATGTCTGTTTACAAAGGAAATGAAAAGTATATTATAATTCAAAAACCCAATACCTCAAAGAAATTTGGTAAGAATCAAAAGCTTAGAGTAATTAAAGAATCTAATAACGTTGGGCCTATATCAAAAAGAAAGTTTGAGTATATAAAACAAGGTGAGTTTAAAAATAATTTTTCTGTTGAAGAAATAACAATGGATGTATTAGATGACTCAGTTAGTAAGCTAGATATTGAAGCATTAGTGTCTCCTTATGCACATGCAAATAGATCTGACAAGAAAGGTTTATCAGATGAGCAAATAGCACAAGCTTTAACATATGAAAATGCTGAAGGCAAGGAAAGACTTAAGGCTATATTAAAAGAGTTAACACCAGCTGAAAGAGAACAGTTGGAATTTGTTGTATACAAAAATCCAAATCCACAAACTGTAAAAGACTATGCTGTTCAGAATATGTCTGGGTATCAATATAAAAGTGCAAATCCATTAATTAAAAGATATAGCAGTGAATATGTTGTGGGTATTAGAATTAATAATACTGTAACCCAAGAAAGAATAAATCAAAAACTATTAGAAAAGAAAATACAACCTTCTGATTCAGCAGATGGAATATTTGCATACCTGAACAATGCTTCATTTTTAATTAAAGATCAACTTACAGGAGCTAATATAGATCCTAGATCTATGAACTTAAGACAAGCTCAGAATGTAATCTATACTCCATTTGGTAAAAGTATAACCACAGAAGAGCAGTTAGGAAAAATTCAAAAAGCATTTACATTAAACTCTATGCTTACTACAACATTTAATAATCTTGGAGTAGCAGAAGAGAAGCAATATTTTAGTGTAAATGATTTACCCTTTAATATACAACTTGATTCAAAAGGAGGAAGGGTTGTATATAATAACGGTAATCCTGTTTTTATGCCTGCATTAGATTATCAATATGCAGATGAGAATAATAACTACTTTGTATTTGATTTAAAGTATGATAAAAGTCTTGGAGGTAGAATATTTAATTATACAACATCTGCCAATGATGAGGTTGCTTTGAAAGATAAAATTCTAGAACAACTTAAATCTCAAGGGATCACTAAAGAAAGCATGCTAGCAGGAACAGATAGATATCTTGCTGCAGTCAAATTACCTAATGGTACTTATGCTTTAGTTAATCTTAAAGCAGTGTCATATACAAAAGAAGAGAAAGAAGCTCTTTTTGTAGAAGTTGTTAATAAAGCTAAAGAAATTCAAAAGATAAAAGATGATGTTAAAAGAGCTGACGCAGCTATTAAATATAATCAAGAACTATCAGAAAAGTTATTTTTAAGTAGTTATCCTGGAAACCTTATTGAATTAAATGTTGGTGAAGATGGAAGTATATTTATATCACTTGATCAAGAACAAGGAGAAGATACAGTTAACATAGTTAATGAAGGTATTTCATTTAAAGTTGTAAATTCAGATACTGATGCTGTTAAAATAGTAGAGGGTCTATTTACTAAATATAATAAGTTAGAAAAAGTTGCTGAAAGCAATGCACAAATAAGAGATAAGAATATAAGAAAGTCTTTTGCAACTGGTGCACCTGTTCAAGATATAGTAGATAAGAGCACAACTGAAGTTGCAATTGAGGTAGTAACAGACAACTCATTAGTTCTTTCTGCTGAGTCAGATGCAATACTGGCACAACAAGCTGTAGCATTTGCAAGCGTTAGACCTAAGAATGATGATAAAAGAATTGAAGAAGAAGCAGCACTGCCAGAGATATCAGAAGAATCTGATGACAGTGTTCTTGATATGACAGAAGAAGAGCTTATAGAAAGAATTGATAATGATTTTCAAGGTCATCCTGTAGGCATTGAGCATATAATAAATAAAATGCTTAGGGGTGAGGAACTTAATGAAGCAGAAGAAAAAATGATGAATAATCCTGTTATTTCTAATGGGGTTAATTTACGTGTTGCTGCTGCAGGTGGTATAGGCAGTCTTAAACCACAAGAAAAAACAAAGGAGACAACATTAGATAAAGAAAAAGCTAAGCTTAAAGAACTAAAAGTTAAATTAACAGAAGGTTTAAAAGGTGCAGCTAAAATTGATGCATTGGATGGAAGCAAAGAATATCAAAAACAACTTGCACTAGTTAAAAAACTTTCTAAAACAGCAAATAAGTTAGTTGAAGCAACTACTGAAGTAGAAAGAATAGAAGACTATAATGAGTTTTTAGATTGGGCAAATGAATCATTACCACCCATAATAGGTATAGAGGATGTACTTACTTTAGCAGATAATGGAATAAGTAAAGGATACAAAAGAGTTGGTGCTTTTGTTTTAGACATTCATAAGATAGCAGGAGGAGTAAGTGTAAACGGTACTGTATATGTTGGAGCCAACAATCCTTTTAAATATCATGAAGCTTTTCATGGTGTCTTTAGAATGTTGCTTACACAAGAACAAATAGATAGATACAGAAAACTTGCTAAGTCAGAGTTAAGATCTAAGTATGGTTCAAAATATAAAGCTGAATTAGAAAAGTTCAGAACAACTGCTAAACAATATGAAGATCTTTCAGATATTGAACTAGAAAATGAGTTTGCTGAAGAGTACATGGCTGATCAGTTTGAAGCATTTAAAAAAGATCCAAGAAGTACTAAGACTAATACAGAAATTAAATCATTCTTTACTAAGATTATTGAATGGATTAAAGGTGTGCTATCTAAGTATACACCTAATGAATTACAAACATTATATGAGAATATTGATGCTGGTAAATTTAAAAGTGCAACTGTACAATTAAATGAATTTACCTCAGATGCTGGAATTACTGTTGCAAATGCATTAGTAAGACATGATGTGGTATCTAAAGATGAAAACATATCAGGCTTTTTATATGTTGATTCAATGGTGGTTGATCCACTAATTAGATCTATGGCCGGTATGTTTATAACTAGAGTTAATAATTTAAAAGAAGCAAACTATAGCCCTAATGATGTTTATCAAGGTATTGCACGTGACTTTAGAATTTTACTTGATCCAGAAGATGCTAGCAATGAAATTTTAGGGGCAGGAAAAGTAAAACAACTTGAAGAATTAGAGAATGCATTTACTAACTATCCAGAAGATATAAAGAAAGAAGTTTTTGGTTTGCTAGATATAATATCAGATCAAGATAAAGAAGGTGAATTTAAATCAGAAATAGAAGAAGATTCAACTGGATTAAGAAAAGCAGATGAATTTGATAAAGATGCATCTGAGATAGGAGGGTTTAACTCATTAACTAAAAAGGTAAGGTCATACATTGCTACTTCAACAATGAAGGATGTAGACTTTTTTGGTAAGACAGAATTAACTGATGGAGAACCATTAATTATTCCTGTTAAATTTAATGAAGCATATAATGGTTTATTAAAAGCTGTGTCTAACATTAGTGATCAATCTGTTATGCTTAGACGTATGTACTCATATTCAAGATTAAATCCTAATATGGCTGCTGTAGTTGACAAACTATTTAATGATACAAACTTAGATTTAGAATCTTTGGCTTCTGAATCTCCATTTTTAAATGTAAGTAACCCTAGTCTATTGCAATCAATGCTTAAAGGTTTTGAAAACTATAAAGTAGATTATGTCTTTAATGAAAGAGATGGAGCAGGAAACATATTAATATATACTGCATCAGAACGTGATGATATTAACTCACAGTTAGATGAGTGGTCTCAGGCATATATAACTAAAAGAAAAGAAATAAACTTAGATGAGTCAGGTCAAACAATTGACAAGTTACTTGACTTAGTTAAGGGAATGTCTAAAGTATTGGGTAACAATATTAAATACTTAACTAATGAAGAAACAAATAAGTTAGCTGTAGAGCACTCTCAAAGACTATTTGATATAACAGGGATACGGTTAAGCCCAATGTATTTAAACTACAGTTATATTAAGACATTTGATTATGGTAGGTTAGATCAAGAGCAAAAGGTATTATATAATGCTTATTCTATAGAGCCTATATCTGAGCAGTTTTTAGTTACTTTATATGATCTTATGTTTAGAGATGATAACATTTTCTCTAAGAAATCAGATGGTATGGCTTCTAGACTTACTTATATAAGTTTAAATAATGCTGTCTTTGATGAAACAATTGGTGCATCATCATTTATTAATCCAAATGGTGATTTAGTTTATGGACATCAGCTTCCAACCTACCATTTAAAAGCAGTAACTGCATTAAATAATGCAAGCAGAATAGATGAATTATCAAATGATGAATATTTAAGCAACAATTATTTATTAAATGATGAAGCATTTAAAAATTTATCATCTCAAGGAAGAATAAAAGTAATTAGAATTGCCGGTAGTAAAATAAAATCTATTGTTACAACAGATCTTAATGATGGCGTTGCAGAAGATATATTAAATACATCTTTAAATGATAGTAAGTCTACACAAAGTTTTGGTGAATTCACACCAAAGGAGTTTGCTGTATCATTAATTAACAATTATGTATCTAATTTTAACAGAAGAAAAGGAGACGTTGACTCAGTAGAAGGTATTGGAAAACTACCTATAGCAACAGCACCTGTATTCTTAAGAGTAATGGAAGCAGCTAACACAGGAGACTTAGTGTCTTTACCTGTAATAAAGGCAGTAACTATGAATGGTGAAAATGTTGAACTTACACCTCAACTTGTAAATGCATTTATAGATAGAATAGGCTCTGAGTTTGAAAGAATAAATAGAGAAGCTATTGCTTTTGATGAACTTGGGGGTGACATTCAAGGATATAATGATACTATGCAAGGTAGAGCCTTTAGTTTTGTAAATACAGGTTTGTTGTTAGATCCTATTACTCAACAAACATTAGCCAATGTGGCTATTAAAGCAGGTCAAGAAAAACAAGTAATGACTTTTGATCAAGGCGTTAAGCTAGCTATAGGTGTTTCAAGTTCAATTATAAGAAAAGAAGTTACTGGAAATTTGAATGCATCATTTGAAGAGTTTAATGAGTTAATTACAAAACTAAAAGTAAAAGATAATTTATCAACTCAAGTTAGACAGGGATTGTCAATAGGTGAGGGGGTTGCTAGAACTAAGGTTGAATTAGCGGGTAATCAATTAAACCTTAACACTAATGAGTCTCACAACTTACAACAGATATTTTTTAATAACTGGATTAACTCAGCGTCTATTAATGATTTATTACTAGGTGATCAGGCTATGACACTACAGAGTATGGTTGATAAAGTTAAAAGAGCTAAGCTAAATAATGCTGCATATTATAGTGCATACAGTGTATTATCTGCTCCTGAACTTGGTATTAATCATGCAAGTACAAACTTTGATATGTTTGTGTTTGATGAAATAACAGAGCAATCATCTTTGACAGGAAAGAATATTGATAGTGCAGATGCACAAGCATATATTACAACTAAAGGATCAAGGTATGCTACATTTGGTTTTGGTAAATTAAGTCCTTCTATGGCTAGCATGTATGATACATTAGATATAGGAGAAGCCCCAACCAGCGATGCACTTTTTGGAACTGAGGAAAACCCTGTTGGTCTTGTTAAAAAACAAGAACTTATAAATTCTAAAAAGTATGTTTACATGGATGGTAAAACAGCAGTTAAAATGTCTGTTACTGTCTTAACAAAAGAGTACACCTCCAACTATAATGCAGAGTTAGGTAAATGGGAACCTAAACCAACTAAAAAGCAGCTTCATTATTTACGTGAACAAATGGAAGCTAATGAAGAGGTTAATCAAAACTTTGCTATGGCAGCACCACTATCAGCTGTAAAGATGATGAAGGATACTGTAAACAAATTAAATGATGACTCTAGTGGTTTTGATTTAAGTCAGGATTTAAAATCTACTAAATTAAGTACAGAGTATTTAGGACTTCAGGTAGTTCAGCCATCCAATAAGATGGAGATTACTGATATGACTCAGATTAAAGATATAATTACATCAGAGCATGACAACTCCGTTGAAATTCCTGGAATGGGTTTAAATGAAAAGGGTGAGACAATGAAAGTTGGTGATGTTAGAACATTATATAATGATGCAATATCACAAAGAGTAACACTGAAATATAAAAACAAAAGAAATCTAGTATTTAGTTTTGATACTGCATTAGATGAATTTAAATTATCTAAAAAGAAAGGTGCTATAACACCTAATCTTGCAGCATTTTTGGATTACGCACAGGGTTCTTTAAAAGCATCTGGCTCAGCATCAAACTTATTAGAGTTTTTTGCAGTAGATAAAAACGAACAAAAGTATAATCTTAATAATCCTTTTACAGCTAAAAAGTATGAACAGTTATTTCTTTCATATTTTAGTAAGGGTACATTAAGGGAAAAAGTACCTGGTACAGCTTTAGCTTTAGTATCATCTTTTGGTACTAGATACTATAGAAAAGTATATGAAGTTAAAAATGGTATACCTGTAAGATCTGAAATACTAAGAGAAAGCCAATACAAAGGAGATTTTGCAGACAGAGTTCCTGGAGATGGGGTTTATCCAGAAGGTATAGTTATTATAGATGTTTTAAGAACAGGGTTAATGGGTTACACTAATCCTGCTGATGCATCTACTAAAACTGGTGAAAGATACAGTGAAGTTGTTATGCCAGCAATGGATAAAGACGTAATGGATTTAATTGCTAATACAGATGCTAAAATTCCTGATGTTATATCTAAGATGTTTGGTGTACGTATACCAACTCAAGATAAACACTCTGCTGTAAATATTAAAGTTGTGGATTTTTTACCTGCTTACTATGGTTCTTCTGCTATATTTCCTAAAGAAATAGTTGAAGTATCAGGTGCAGATTTTGATATAGATAAAGTATATGCAAAAATTAAGGAATACTATTTAGATGATAATAATAATTTTATAGAGTTTGGTAAAGGTGATCCATATACAGAGTATGTTAAAAATATAAATAACCTAACAGCCAAACCAGATACAGTTTATAACAAGGCTGCATCAATGTTTGATAATGATCAGCTTGCTATTAGAATGGATAATGCTTTATCACCGCAAGAAATGAATAGATTGACTGATCAAGAAGGTGAAAATAAATTTGATGAAAATTCTTTAAGAGCTGCTTTAGTTCTTGGTTTACCAGCAACTAAAAATCAGTTTACTGAATATGTTAAAAAGCACGGTAATCCTAATGAAGCAGTATTAAATAATAAAATTTTAGACTATAGTTATGCACTTGCTGGTAATGAAGGTATGACGGGCAAAGAGCTGATTCAACAAGAGTCTAAAAAAGACTTACCTATTGCATATCAAGCAGCAGATATACAAGTATTAAAGGATGCATATGATGCTCTTGTAGCTAATCCAGAAATACAACTTTTTAAAGATAGACAAGACTCTTCTGTTGATGTAGATTCACTAACCGGTATGATTAAATCTTTTGAAGCAAATAAAGGAGCAGCTATTGGTGCTGTAGTATTACCCAATGTATATCTAAATTTATTAACTGAATATAATATTCAGCTATTTAAACCCTTTAAACTAGGTAATGATACATATAGTGGGTTTGGAGGCACGCTTATTAATGGTGAAAGAAAACAAGATATAATTTCTTCTTTAGTTTCAATGGAAACAGATAATGCTAAAGAAAGGTTTATATCTAAATTAGGATTAAATATACATGCTGTAGGTATGGCGGCCAATATGATTTCATTAGGTATACCTTTGGAAACAACATTGCTTTTATTAAACTCTGCTGAAGTTAGAGATCTTTATGACTTATCTCAGAACAAAGTTGATAATACATCTCCAAGTTTAAAAGCGTTAGTTAATAGTAGAATAGCATCTTTAAAAGCAAAAGTAAAAGAAGAAAAAAATAAAAATGGAAAAGTAAAGTTTGCCTTAGTAAATAAAAACTTACTTGTAAAAGCTGTAGATAGCACTAAAGATTTAAGTGATAATGAAAGATTACAGATCTTATACGCTTTTCAAAGGCTGGACAAGATAAAAAATTGGACTGCAAAAATGAGACCGGCAGTTGTTTTATCACAAGGCTTACCTCAAAATGTTCCAACTATTAAAAAGAATATTGAAGACTTACAAGAGCTATTTGGAATAAATGCTCAAGCAAATGTAAGCTCAATTTTTAAAAGCAATACATGGCAAAGTAACAATCTTAGAATCTTTAGTCAGATTTATCAAGATCTATTACCAAATGTTCTTTTAACAATGTCTCCAGAGTTTATAGAAATATTAAATCCAGTTTATAATAATCTAGACATTGATAACGATAACTTTAGATTTGATAATGCAGCAAAAGTAGAACAAGATTTACTTTCTTATTTAACAATAAAGAGCTATCAACACTTACTAAATAATAGCTCTAGTAATGCAGCACCGGTTACAAACAATTTAATTTATCCTGGTCCAATAAATGAAGCAGACTTATCTATTGTTAAAATGATAAGAGATGAGAAAGCAAGAAGATCAGAGAATAATGAAGAAAGCAACTTCTTTCTAGATTCATTTATAGGAACTGAATATGCAACAGATAACGGAAATAATACAGGATTAAATATAGCTACTGCAAATACTTGGAGAAGATTAAATGCAGCAAACATGATTGACCTTCAAACTTCTTTTGCAAAATTATATGGTGGATTAGAAACAAGAGATTTAGCAATATCTATTCTTCATTATATGATGGTTAAAGACGGCTTGCAATTGAAGTATGGTTCTTTATTAAAAGCAATGAGTCCTTTTGTTATGGAAAAGTATCTTAATAATGTAGATGCAGTTGAGCTAGCATTAAAAGGAATTGTCCCTTATGAAAAAGTATTTGGTATAACAAAAAAGGAACTTATAGAAGAATTTAAGGAAGGTTACTTACAGTCTAATCCAACAGGTCCTATACTACGTAACTATAAAACAAGTGAAGGTTTTCTTGAATATCTTCCTGTTGAAGAAGTGGTTTATCTTCAAGATGAAATGGAAGATAATGGTAAAATGATTGATTACTTTAGATTAGATCTTAGTGATTCTATGACTAAAATGTATAAGCTTTTTAAACGTGATCAGGAAGGAGACACTGAAAATGGAAAAGTTAAATATAAATTAGTTCCATCAATGGGATCTAACCAGCAGTTTGCTGCCGGTTTTGTGGCTGGTCCAAGATTAACATATAATCAGACAAGAAATATGGGTAAAGTAACTACACAAAATACTTTACTTCAAGATGGGGCTGCACAACAAACTAGTGAATCAGCTGGTGCAAGCGTTGGTGTTAGTGCTGTAGAAACAGAGCAAAAACAAGAAGTATTAAGACAGCCGGGTGCAATTATTGATGTTACAAATAACAGTGTAGAGGTAAAAGAAAGTGAAGATCAGGCTAATACTAATATAGCAGACGCAGCAAAAGCACTTGAAGCCTTGTCAGGTTTGACAGCAAGTGGTACCTTTGATGAAGTGGCTAATGCTGATATGGAGAACAACTCACAGACTTTAGATCCTATGACTGAAGAACAACAAAGTCAAGAAGCTCAACTAAAGCTTGATTTAGCTCAGTCAGAAGAAATAAGTGAGGTTGTAGGTCTTGAGCAATGGTGGGCTGATAATGTTGCTGGTAATACAGAAGCAGAAAAGAAAATGAATGAACAAGGTATAGGATCTTTAGAAGACGCTATGCTTGTATACGGAGATATGTTTTCACAAACAGAGCTTGGAGAACAAGAACTAATAGATAGACTTAAATGTTTACTATAATAAAAAGATAAGAAATGGCTAAATGTTATAATAGAAATGATGCAGGATATCAAGCATTAAAAGATATTTATAAATCTGACTTACGTACTTCTCAAATTATTAGTAATTGGCAAGAGGCAAATGAGTCTGATATTTTTCCAAGTCCTGTTCAAGCTAAAGCAATGGTATCTGATCAAAAGATTGCATTTAGTTTAAAGCAAAAAGACTTTGGTGCTGCTGTGCTTGATAATATAAGAAGAGAAAAAATTGGGAGCAGGTTGGCAGGACAGTTTCTTATAAATAATTCTAACCCTAATACTTTATTATATGATGAGTCTTATTTACAAAATAATCTAAAAAGATTTTATAGGTACTTAGAAATTAATAATATACCTGAATCAGCTTTTAGTGTAACTAGAACAAAACAAAGTTATAAGATAGAGGCTATTAATAGTGTATTTAGTAAAAGAGATTTATTAGAAAAATCAAGATCATGGGATACAAACAGGTCAAGAGCTGTAGTAATGCATTTAAAAAGAATGTTTCCACAAGTTGATGTAAAAATGATATCAGTTGACCAAGCCAGAGTATTACTAGAAAGCTTACCAAAATATAATACTAAAGATGTAGGGTTTAAAAACGTTAAGTCTTTTTATTATAATGGTGTAGCATACTTAATTAAAGGTAGAGTTACCGATGAAATAGCAATTGAAGAAATGCTGCACCCTTTTATAGATGCAGTAAAAATGGAAAATGAACAACTGTTTAATAACTTATTAGATGAAGCAGTAACTAATTTTCCTGAACTATCTGAACAAATTAAAGATGCATACAATAATCAATCTAGAAATTTTAGTGAAACTGAAAGAGATCTAGAAATTGTAACGCAGGCTTTAGCCAGACACTTCAAAAAAGAATATGAAACTAAGCCAACAAAGGGTTTTTTAAATGCAATTGGTGAACTACTAGAATGGTTTAAAAGCGTTATAGAAAACTTAAGTGTTTATCTTACAGGTAAACCTTTACCTGTGTCAGCTATAGTAGCCACTACATCTATGAGTGATATAGCTAAACTTCTAAATACAGAGGGTATTCAGTTTAAGCTAGAAAAAAGAGTAAACGGAAATGTAAGATATAATCTATCAAAAGAAAAAGCAGCTGAATTAAAGGCAGCAAGATCTAAAGCAAATCCTCTTCAAAAACCAATCATTGATCAATTGTTTAATTTAGCTCAGCTTGATAAACAAGTAATACATCAGTTTTCTACTTCTGAAAAAAATGCTGCTGCTGGTGATACACTAGTAGTGTTAAATGAAGAAGACCACGTGTATTATAATCCAAACAAGACTAAAGATGTATATACGTCAGCTACAACAGCCATCAAAGGAGTATTGTCTCCAGCTAAAGTTGTTGAACATAGAATCAATCTTGAAATTGGTAATGAGGTAGATACTTTATTGGAAGGTGTTATTGGAGATTTAAAATTTGATGCTGCATATAAAAACTTAAAAACTAATAATATATCTAAGGAAAAAGCAAAAGATGTATATGACACATTAGATTCTATAATAGAAAACTACCGTGAGACAGGATCAATTATTTTATCACAAGTGGTATTGTTTGATGAAGAAACAAAAATAGCAGGTATGGCTGATATTTTTATCATTGATGCAAAAGGTAAAGTTAGAATTTTTGATTTAAAAACAAGTAAAAATAACTTAGATGATGTAAATGATGATGGTATTAAAAAGTATAATTTTCCATACTCATTAGGTAATGACAGTAGATTATTACAATACGGTGTAACCAAATTATCTACACGAGCACAACATAACTTACAGGTAGCCTTATACAGAAGAATGACTGAGAACATGGGTTATGAAGTTGCATATGATGAATTTGCTATGGCAACCATACATTTTCATGTGGGTGTAGAAGGAAAAGGTGTTGATCAAGTATTTAATGGTGAAGTAAATTATGATAGAATAGAGCCACATCCAATAAGCACTCAGTTAGATAAGGTAAACAAATTAATACCTATATCAAGAAACTCTGCTAAGAAAGATTCACTGTCAAAAAAACAACGTGATGCATACAATGCAAGATGGGATGGCAAAAATGAAAAAACAGAAACAACAGAGCAAGATAAAAAAGATGCAGAAGGTTATACAGAATATAATATTCATGCTGGTCTACTAGAAGACTATATGAATAAGTTAATTGCTAAGAGAGATCTTATACCTTTGGTAAAGAATAGTATTTATATTCAGTCTACACAGCAGAAGGAAATTGATCAGATATCAAAGACCATTGCATATATTGCAATTGCACTGTCTGAGGATGCAGGAAAACAATCCGTTGTTTTATCTGAGGTATTACAGGATGCACTACAGCAAATAAAAGAGTTTAGGGCTTATATGGAAGACCCTAATAATATTGATAAGCCTGAGTATTTATCATATGCATTACACTTTGAAAAATATTTAGAAACATTTAAAGGTTTATATGAGTTAACAGATTTAATTGGTTTAAATAATACACAGAAAAATTTAATTCTATCATTACAAACTCAGTTAAATGCACTGAATGGATCTAAGTCAAACAGAGGTATTGTTGACAATGCACTATATGATTACGTTCAAGAGCAGGTAAGACAGAAGTCTAGCAATGATTATGGGGGTGAAGGAAGCTACTTTACTAAAGAGGACCTTGATTTGGTCATGAAATTTGCTGCAGATATTGATGGAGTAGAATATCAGACTAGAGACATGGATACATCGGGAGATGTTTTGCTTGGTGTTATGGCTAAAATTAGAAAGATACAAACACAAAAATTATTAGATAAGGTAGCACAAAGAGAAAGTATAATTAGAGCTGCAGGGCAAAAACTAGTTAAACTTAATCCGGGTGTAGATCTAAAAGATCTTTATAATTTTATGCTTGAGTTTGTAGAAATTGATGGAGATCAAGTGTTTAGTGGACAGTATGTAAAAGCATTAAGTCAAAAATATGATATAAAACAAGACAAGTTAAGATCTGTCTTATCAGATAATGAAGGTACTTGGTATGAGTATAGACCAGTATTTAATGAAGAAGAAGCTAAAAAAACAAAACAAGGTAGGGAAGATCTTAAGTGGAACATAGACTTAGCAAATAAGAAAAGAGCATATAGTGACTTTTTTCAGGCAGAAGATAAAGATGAGGATGGTAACTTAATAGATGGTATGTACCATAAGTATACTCAAGAATTTAAAAATGCAAGAGCTAAGTATGAGATTTGGAATCCTGGTACTGAAGCATCCACAAGGGGTTATTGGCAAAAAAGAGGAAACGTTCCACATTCAGAATGGATTACATACCGTGCTAGATACTTTGACAGAAAGCCTTATACAAAAGCGAACAGAGTAAATGATGTGCCTAATGGTACAATTCAGATTGTAGAAGAAAACTTTGATGCTGTAAAACCAGAATACAGAGAAGCAGTGTTAGAACCAAGAAATGGGGATAGCATGACTAATCCAAAATACAAAGATATTATGGACCCTAGTAAGACAGATGCTTTATCTATTGCACAAAGAGAGTTTTATGAAATGTATGTCAGCATGTTTGAGGAAGACCTTCTTAAAAAAATACCAATTGGTATAGCTGCAGACATGTTAGGAAGAGCACCTTTAGTAATGAATAGATTGTTAGATCAGGTATCTAATAAAGGAACTGTATATAGTAAGATGTATGCTAAGGCTGCCCGTACTAAAGCCTGGAACATGTTTAAGACAACCCAACAGCAAAAAAATATACAAGTAGATAACCAAGGTTATATAATAAATCAACTTCCAATATACTATACAGGAAGACCAAGAACAGATGAAGAAAGAGCAAGTGTTCAAAAAGATATTGATATATTAAAAGATCAGTATAAAAAAAATAAAATAACAAGTGATAAATACAAAGCTGATATAGCTATTTTAAATGGTAAAATGGCTAAGATTATGTCTACCCCAGCGTTGGGCCAAATAGACACAGACATGGCTTCTAGTTTACTTAAGTTTAGTGCAATGGCAGAAAACTTTGAAACAATGGGTCAAATTGATGATACATTAAATGCTTTTGTTAAGGTTATTGAGCAAAGAACATATTCACCTGCGCCATCAGCAGGATTAAACTTGGTTACTAGAACAGCTAATAAAATAATAACCAATGTAGGTACTAAAGCTAACCGAACTGAACAACAAAAGAATGTTGTAAGAAGAGCTAAAAAGTTTATGTCAATGGTTCATTATGATAATGAATTAGTGACTAAGGGTGCATTTGATAAAATAGCTGATGGTATTATTCAGTTTTCTTCTTTATCATATGTGGCATTTAACCCGTTTGGTAACTTTAACAACTACTTAATTGGTAGACTAAACAATAATGTAGAAGCATTAGGTGGTAGATTTTATTCTCAAAGTGCTTTTAAAAGAGCAACATGGGAATTTAATAAAAGGGCTTTACCTGCATTAGTTCAAAGAACATCACATGGTGGAGCAGAAGATTTACTTGACGTAGCTACATTAGGAGTAATTCCCGGATTAGCTAAGGCAGATTATAACAAAAAACTACCTAATAATAAGTATGAAGCTTTTGTTGATAGATTTAGAATGATGGATAACATGGCTGACTTGCGTGAACAAAGCATTGCTACTGATGGAGGAAAAAGTTGGTTTGATAGAGCAACTGAGTGGGGTTATATAATGCAAGATGCTGCCGAGTATAACTCTCAAACCAAGGTTGGTATGGCTATTTTAATGGACTATATGATAGAAGACGAGGGAGGTAATGCGTTATCTTTATTTGATGCTTTTGAATATGATACAAAAACTCATAGTAACATTTTAAAACCAGGATATAAGTTTCTTATTAAAAGAGATGGTAGCAAGGTTGAATGGAATGATGATATGAGATATGAAATAAGAAATGAAATCAGAGAAGTCAACAAGCAGATTCACGGTAACTACGCTAAAGATGATAGAATGGTTTTACAATCTCATACCCTTGGGAATCTTGCTGTTCAGTTTAAAAAGTGGGTAGCTCCTGCAATTAGAGCAAGATACCAAAGAGAATATTTTGATCAAAACTTAGGATGGATGGAAGGTAGGTATAGATCTGCATTATCATTTATAAACTATGCAATGAAAGAGGTTTTTGTAAATCAGAACACTCATTTTAAAACAATGGGTAGAGACTATATGGATTCTCAAGTAAATTTCTATAGTAATGAAAAGTACGGTGTAGATAGAAAGTATGGAGAAGGAGGTAACATGGATCAAAGAGCCAAGAACAAGCTGTTTGGTTTTTACAGAACTATGGGTGAATTAGGAATAATGTTTAGTGTTATGTTTACTTCAATGATTCTTGATAAAATTTTAAGAGGTGATGATGATGACACTGATTTTGAAAAGAGGCTTAAGAACTTAACAAGATACCAAGCAGATAGAGCTTATAAAGAACTAGTATTGTTTATGCCTTCTTTTGCTGGTGCTAAGCAGATTGATCAAATGGCAAACTCACCTATTGCTTCTGCTAGATCTGTAACAGAAATGTCAGAGTTTTTAGAAATGTTTATTGTTGGAAATGCTAGATATGGATTATCAAAAATAACAGGTAATGAAGAAGAGTTTTTATCTAATTCTTCATATGTATATCAAAGAGGTGATAGAAAAGGAGAATTTAAGGTTCATAAAAACTTTAGAGATGTATTTCCAATTGTTTATTCAATACAAAAATGGAAGTCTTATATTAAGAATGCTGATTTCTATATTAAATAAGACAAATTAACAGGTTTAAACCCTGATGTTGACACAAAATTTGTGTATATTATTATATAGGATACAAGGAAATATGAAATATACATTGACTTTATTATTAGTAGTACTCTTAACATTCTCATCTTGTGGTACATACAACATATCTACAAGTTATAAGATCAAAAGTATTTTAACAATAACAGAAAAAGGTGACACGCTTGCGGTCCCTGTTAGAGACTTTAAGTTTAGAATATTACGTCAAGATGATCCTTTTAGATATAATTATAATCAAAATTGGCAATATAGAAACTGGAGCTACTATAATATTCCCAACATTAATGTTAGAAATACATATACACCTCCTGTAATGCACACTAGGCCTGTGTCTATACCAATAATAAAACCATCACAGCCAATTAAACCGGTAAAAACTATTAGAACTATTGCTCCAACAGTGGCACCAAAGGAAAATAAATTTAACAATGACAACTAAATTATTCATAGTGAGCATAACAGCATTTTGTACGTACTTGTGTACGTACTTTTTTGATTTATCAATGGAAAACATGGAACAATACTTAGCTGTTTGTTCAGTATTATGGTTAGACGGCATTTTTGGAGTATGGGCAGGCTGTAAAAGAGAAGGCTTTAAAACCTATAAAGCATTAAGAATTACTAGAAACACCTTT